>Ga0081606_1000081_pt1 | contig 73493 bp, 62 predicted proteins | sample EareggfetidaYelm_FD_71127 | JGI IMG/M metagenome (GOLD analysis project Ga0081606, IMG submission 71127) | Earthworm egg capsule microbial community from the University of Washington, USA - E. fetida Yelm (SPADES assembly) (version 2) | ecosystem: Host-associated > Annelida > Reproductive system...
GGTGAAGGTGAAGGTGTGGGGCGGGTGGTAGTCGGCGGCGGGGGTGTAGACGAGGTGGGGCGCCGTCCCGGCGAGCGTGCCGTGCTCGGGCGCTGTCACCACGGTGAAGCCCAGGCTGTCCCTATCCACGTCGGAGCCCGTGAGCGTGAGGGCCTTGGCCGTGTCCTCCTCGGTGGTGAGGGCTTGCGCCAAGGCCAGGGGCGCGTCATTCACCGGGGTGACGGTGAGCGTGACGGTGGCGGGCGTGGAGACGGCCGTGCCCTGGGTGACGGTGAAGGTGAAGCTGTCGGGCCCGTGGTAGTCGGGCGAGGGCGTATAGGTGAGATTCGGCGCCGTGCCCGTGAGCGTGCCATGGGTGGGAGGCGTGACGATCGCGTAGGTGAGAGTCCTGCCCTGGGTATCGCTTCCCGTGAGCACGAGTGCCGTGGGTTCATCCTCGGGCGTGGTGAGGCTCTGGGGATTCGCGGTGGGCGGGCCGTCCAGCACCCGCGCCCGGAGCCGTTGCGTCCTCAGTCCGAGGCCCGTGTCGGTCGTTTGATAGAGCACCAGCGCGCGGCTGGGACCCGCCGAGGCCAGCGCGACGCCGGTTTCGTTGGCGGCGTTCGCCGAGATGACGAACCCCTCCGGATCCTGGACGACCCCGGCGGTCGAGACATACGCGCCCTGGATGTCGCTCCCCACGCCACCGCGCCAGTCCTCCCAGGCGACCAGGAAGTTCTTCCCGTCGTACACGGCCGAGGGGTTCACCTGGGCATCCAGGGCCGAGGACACCTTGAACGCGGTACCGAGGACGCTTCCGCTCGCGGCGACCCGGGAAGCGGCGATGTCGTCACCGTCGCCCCAGACGACCAGGAAGTTCGTTCCATCGGAGGCCACGGACGGCTCGCGCTGCTGGAGGCTTCCCGAGGCGAGCTTGATGCCCGTGGGGTCCAGGGTGGTCCCCGCCGGACTCACGCGCGAGGCATAGATGTCCGTGTTGCCGGCATTGGTGCGCGTGTCCTCGAAGGCCACCAGGTAGTTCGTGCCGTTGAAGGCGATGGAGGGACGGGTCTGGGCATTCGCCGCCGTGGAGACCGCCAGGGGGCTGCTCCCCAGCGGACTGCCGCTCTTGTTGACCCGGGTGCCGTAGATGTCGGGGTTGCCACCGAAGGTGTCTTCCCAGGCGACGAAGTAGTTGGTGCCGTCGAACGCCACCGCCGGGGACTTCTGCGTGCCAGCGCGCGCGGAGATCGTCGCCGCCACGGCGTCGACCAGATTTCCCGCCTTGCTCACGCGGGCGCCACGGATGTCCGAGTCCCCGTCATCGCCCTCCGTCCAGACGACGAAGTAGTTGGTTCCATCGAAGGCCACGGACGGCTGGGTCTGCTCCCGCGTTCCCGTGCCGATGGCGATGCCGGAGGGCGTCAGGGGCACACCCGCGGGGCTCACCAGCACCCCGAAGATGTCGCTCGAGCCGTTGCGGTCGTCCTGCCAGACGGCGAGGTATTGGGTGCCGTCGAAGGCCACCACGGGGGCGGTCTCGTTGTTGGCGGCGAGGCTGATGTTGAAGCCCGTGGGGGTGATCAACCCTCCCTGGGCGTTCATGCGGGCGCCGACGATCGCGGTCTTCGTCTGGTCCTGCCAGGTGAGGAGATAGTCGGCGCGATTGGTCACCACCACCACGTTCGTCTGATCACCCGCACCGTTCCACACGGTCACCGGTGTCGTGTCGATCAGGACGCCGGAGCTGCTGACCCGGGCCGCGTGGATGTTCCCATTTCCCGAGGCGTGGTCCTCCCAGGCGAGGAGCAGTTGACTCCCGATGATGCTGATCGAGGGCTGGGACTGGACGCCCGGCCTCGTGATCAATGGCAGGCCCGTGGGGTCCAGCACGGTGCCGCTCTTGCTGACCCGGGTCGCGTAGAGGTCGGTGTCGGTGGTGCCAGACTGGCGGTCGTCCTGCCAGACGACGAAGTGGTTCGTCCCATCGAAGGCCACGCGCGGGTTGTTCTGCCCCCGGGTGTAGGTGGCGGAGGACAGCGCGATGCCCGAGGGGTCGAGCACGTTGCCCGTGGGCGAGATGCGCGCGGCGTAGCTGATGCTCGTGCTAGAGCGATCATCCTTCCAGACGGCCAGGTAGTTCGTCCCGTCGAAGGACAGGGCCACCGAGGTCTGATCCAGGGCCGCGTTGGACAAGACGAGGCGGCTGCCGACGGTCATCCCCGCCATGCTCACCCGGACGGCGCGGAGATCGCGCTGGCTGCCCTCCTGGTAGTTCTCCTCCCAGGCCAGGAGGTAGTTCGTCCCGTCGAACGCGAGCGCCGGGCGGCGCATGAACAGGAGAGGCGTGGGGACGGTGGCGAGGGGCAGGCCCGCGGGATCCAGCACGGTTCCGGTCTTGCTCACCCGGGTGCCGTAGATGTCGCTGCCATCCGTCCGTCGCAGGTCGTTCCAGACCACGAGGTAGTTCGTTCCGTCGAAGGCGATGGCCGGAAATTCCTGGGCGTTGGGGGCCACGCTGATGGGGAAGCCGAGTGGATCGAGCACTTCGCCATTGCCGCCGACGCGCGCCCCATACAGGTCCGCGTCGTGGTCGCGTTCATCGGTCCAGACCACGAGGTAGCCCGAGCCGTCGGTGCCCACGACGTGCCCACTGCCATAGCGGGCGCGTGGGGACTGCACCGGCGAGTCCAGTCCCACCTCCGGCGACACGAGCACGGACAGGGTGCCGGGAAAGACACTCCGGCTCATCAACTCCTCGGGGAGCCGCAGCTCCACGAAGTTCCCCTGGGAGAAGGCACGCAGCTCCGTCCGTTGTCCCGCGGCATCCGTCCAGGTCACCTGGCCGTAGCGCACGCCCACTCCCGAGGCGTCCGCGTAGTGCACGCCCTGTCCGGTCTCGCCCGCGAAGGCCGCACCCTGGACCGGGACCCGGAGCCGCAGCGCGCCCTCTCCCGGAGGGGCTTGCATCAGGCGCCAGTGTTGCGCGACGCCGTCCTCGCCGTTGGCGAACCGCGTCTCCAACCCGCCTCGCGCGAACACCAGCGAGCCATCGTCGCGCACCTCGCCCCGGGCAGCGGGGAACTCCAGGAGGTGCGCTCCCCGGAAGAACTCCGGCGCACCGAAGGACACCGGCGTACCCGTCTGGGTGCGCGAGGGTCGGGGCGTGAAGGTGAGTCCCCCGGTATTGGCGCGGGCGGACCAGGTGCCATGTCCGGCGGCCCATCCTCCCGCCTCGTCGGGCCGGTAGGCGAAGTGCACGCGGCGCATGACCTCACTCAGGTCGAAGGGCACCCCGGACTCCCGGTGCGTCTCCGGCACGGCGGTGGGAGTGGCTGCTGGCGGAAGGGTCCGCTCGGGTTCGCGGCATGCAGCACCCAGCGACAGGAGGGTGCAGGAAAGGGCGAGATGGGCGAGCGCGCGGTGTTTCAAGATTCCCTCCGCTCCCGCGCGAGCGAGGAACGCGCGAGGCGTGCCGACCATGTCATGCGCGCGGGGAGATCAGAAGAAGACAGCCGTCAGGATCGTCGGCCACGCACAGTTCGCGGCGCGGGCATCTCCACCACGTCGTCACCCGCGACGACGAAGATGCGCTCGCCTGCTTTGGCGCGCATGTCCTGGCCTCCGGTGAATGCGCTGAACGCGGGCAACACACCCACGCGCGGACCCAGATGGAAGCAGGGCAGGCGCAGCCGGTCCGCTCCGGAGTCGAGCCGCACCGTGGGGTGCAGGTGGCCCGCGCAGATGTAGCGCCCTGTCGCGGGCTCCGGGTGGTGGGCGAAGCGGAAGGGGCCTTCGTCGAGGTGGGACTCCACTAGGCGCATGCGCCACGCGGCGGGCAGTACGTCCAGGTGCCGGTCATGGTTGCCACGCACGAGCACCAGCTCCACGTCGTGCCCCGAGCGCCAGGCCGCCACGCGCTCCACCACATCGGCCGTGAGACCCTGGCGCGAGTGGATGAGATCTCCCACGAGCAACACCCGCCGGGCCCTCGTGGCGTGCAGCGCGGCCGACAGTCGCGCCAGGTCGTCCTCGAGCACACAGGAGGGCAGGGGAATGCCGTGCTGGTGGAAACTTTCGGGCTTGCCCCAGTGCAGGTCCGCCACGGCGAGCAGGCCCGCATCGGGCCAGTGCAGGGCGCGTTCGGGACGCAGCTCCACCTGGGTGTCGCCTATGCGGACGGGGAGTCCTCGCGCAGCCATTTTTCCTTCATGCGCTGCACCCGGTCCAACAGCGTCTCATTGGACAGGGTGGCGCCCATGCGCTCGACGACGAGCGGAAAGGCCAGCGGCGTGGGCCGTGGCACGTGGATACATTCGATGGGCGTGTGCTCCAGGCGCTCCAGCGTGCCCACCAGCCGGGCCTGCTCGAACTGCTGCTCCAGCACCTCGCGCCGCGCCTGCACGAGCAACAGATGGTCCGGCTCGTAGCGAGCGAAGACGTCGTACAGCAGGCCCGTGCTCGCTTGAATCTGCCGGGTGGACTTGCGTGCTCCAGGCAGCCCGGGCATCACCAGCCCCGCCACGCGCGCCACGTCGCGGAACTGCCGCTTCGCCAGCTCGCCCAGGTTGACGCTCTCCAGGATGTCCTCCACCAGCCGCTCGCGCGTGAAGAGCGCCGGACGCAGTGCCTCCTCGAAGGGGAAGGGTGAGGGCGACAGCAGCTCCAGCCCGTAGTCATTCACCGCGAGGCTGAACGTGGCCTTCTGGAGCCGCGTGAGGCGCAGGGCGAGCAGCGCCGCGAGGCCTTCGTGCACCAGGCGGCCCTCGAAGGGATAGAGGAAGAGATGGTGGCCCTCGCGCGTGCGGCACAGCTCGGCGAGGCACATGTCGCTCGCGGGCACGCGGGACAGGCGCGTCTGGACGTCGAGGACGGGACGGACCGCGCGCAGCTCGAGGGCCTCCGGCTTCCCCTCGCGCACGGAGTGGAAGGTGCGGCGCACGGCGGCGGCGAGCGATCCCGAGATGGGGAGGCGTCCTCCACTCCAGCGGGGCGTGGCCGAGGCCCGTCCCTTGGCGGCCTTCACATAGGCCGTGAGATCCTTCATCCGGCAGAACTCCAGCCGCTTGCCCGCGAAGAGGAAGGTGTCTCCCGGACGCAGCCGCCCCACATAGGACTCCTCCACGGTGCCGAGCCGTCCGCCCGTCCAGTAGCGCAGCTCCACCGAGGAGTCCGAGGCGATGGTGCCCACGTTGAGCTTGTGCAGCCGGGCCACGCGCGCGTCGGCCACCACGTACCGGTCCTCCACGCGCTGCACGCGGCGGAACTGGGGATAGGCGCGCAGCGTGGGGCCTCCTTCCGTCACCAGGAGCAGCGTGCGGTCGAAGTCCTCCTCGCTCAGGTCCTGGTAGGCGAGCGTGTCGCGGACCTCGGCGAGCAGGGACTCACGGGCGAAGCCACCGCCGAGCGCACAGGTGACGAGGTGCTGGGCGAGCACGTCGAGCGGCTGGCGCAGGGGCGAGCGGGGCTCCACCTCCCGGTGCGCGAGCGCGTCGCGGGCGGCCGCCATCTCCACCAGCTCCAGGGCATGGGTGGGAACGAACAGCAGGTGCGCGGTGGCTCCGGGACGGTGGGCACTGCGTCCGGCGCGCTGGAGCGTGCGGGAGATGCCCTTGGGGCTGCCAATCTGCACCACGCGTTCCACGGGGCCGAAGTCCACGCCCAGGTCCAGCGAGGACGTGCAGACCACGAGTCGCACGCTCCCGTCCTTGAGACCGCGCTCCACGCCCTCGCGGGTCTCGCGATCGATGGAGCCGTGGTGCAGCGCGAGCACGCCTTCCCATTCGGGGTGGAGGAAGCGCAGCCCCTCGTACCAGCGCTCGGCCTGGGAGCGGGTGTTGGTGAAGAGCAGGGTGGGGTGCTGGAGGTCCAGCCAGTCGGACACCTTGCGCAGCATGGTCATGCCCAGGTGGCCCGCCCAGGGGAAGGCATCCACGGTGTCGGGCAGCAGCGTCTCGATCTTCACGTCGCGCTCGAGCCCCGCGCTCACGAGGGTGGGCGTGACGTGGGGACCCACGGCGGCGCGAGCGGCCTCGTCCAGGTTGGCGAGCGTGGCGGACAAGGCCCAGGTGCGCATTCCCGGGGAGAAGCGGCGCAGCCGCGCGAGCGCGAGCTCCACCTGCGTGCCACGCTTGCTGCTCAGCAGCTCGTGCCACTCGTCGACGATGACACAGCGCAAAGTGGCGAAGAGTTCGTGGGCGCGCTCGTGGCAGAGCAGGAGCGAGAGCGATTCCGGCGTGGTGATGAGGACCTCGGGCAGCCGGTCCTTCTGCTTGCGGCGGATGCTGCTGGAGGTGTCGCCCGTGCGACTCTCCACGGTGATGTCGGCGTCGAAGGCGGACAGGGGGGCGTTCAGCGCCAGCTCGATGTCGCGGGACACCGCGCGCAGGGGCGTGATGTAGAGCACCTGCAAGCCCTTCTCGCGGCGCTCGGCCACCTCGGTGAGCGGGCCGAGATAGGCGGCATACGTCTTCCCCGCGCCCGTGGGCACGTGGATGAGGCCGCTCTCTCCCCGGGCATATGCCTCCCAGGCCTCGCGCTGGAAGGGGAAGGGCGTCCATCCCCGTTCCTCGAACCACGCCTCGACGCCCTGGGGCGCCACCACGGGTTCAGCGGGGACGGGACGCGCCCTGCGCGGGGAGGTGGTCCTCGCGCGCCTAGGCTGGGGCATGGATGAGCCCCTTGAGCTGGTCGAGCGTGTCCGCGTCCTTGGGGGCCTTGTCCGAGCGCCACCGGGCGATGCGCGGGAAGCGCAGGGCCACGCCGGACTTGTGCCGGGGCGAGGCGGCGATGCCCTCGAAGTGCAGCTCGAACACCTGCGCGGGCTCCACCGAGCGCACGGGGCCGAACTTCTCCTTCGTGTGGGCGCGGATCCACCGGTCGAGCTTGGAGATCTCCTGGTCCGTCAGGCCCGAGTACGCCTTGGCCACGGGTGTCAGGTCATCGCCGTTCCACACCGCGAACGTGTAGTCCGTGTAGAGGGCGGCGCGCTTGCCGTGGCCCGGGTGCGCGTAGAGCAGCACGGCGTCCACGGTGAAGGGCTCGATCTTCCACTTCCACCAGTCCCCGCGCTTGCGGCCATGCAGATAGGGCGACTCCAGCCGCTTGAGCATGAAGCCCTCCACGTTGCGCTCGCGCGACTCCTCGCGAACCGTGGCCAGCGCTTCCCAGGTGGGCGCGGTGATGATGGGGGAGATGGGGAACTGGGGCTTGTCGCGCAGCAGCGCTTCCAATCGGGCCCGGCGCTCGCGCAGGGGCAGGGGCCGCAGGTCCTCTCCCCTTTCCTCGAGCAGGTCGTAGGCCATGAAGGCGGCGGGAGCCTCGGCGAGCACCTTGGCGGTGAGCTTCTGCCGGCCGATGCGCCGTTGCAGTCGGCTGAAGGGCAGGGGGTGGCCCTCGGCATAGGCGAGCACTTCGCCGTCGAGCACGGTGCCCGGGGGGAGGCTGGCGGCGGCGGTGGCGATCTCCGGGAAGCGCTCGGTGATGAGTTCCTCACCGCGGCTCCAGAGCGAGAGCGCGCCCTTGCGATGGATGAGCTGGCCCCGGATGCCGTCCCACTTCCACTCGGCGAGCCAGTCCGCGCGGTCACCCAACTCCTCCACGTCCTGTTCCAGGGGACTGGCCAGGTAGAACGGATAGGGGCGCGAGCTGTCCGAGTCGGACACGTCCGGCGCGACGAGCTGTTCGAAGAAGGCGCGCGAGGGGGCCCAGGTACCCATGAGCCGATGGGAGACGGACGCGGGGGGCAGCCCGGCGAACTGCGCCAGCGCGCGCACCACGAGCGTGTCGGAGACGCCCACGCGCAGCTCTCCGGTGAGCATCTTGTTGAAGATGAAGAGTTCCCGGCGCGGCAACACGTGCCACCACCCGGTGATGCGCTCGCGCTGCTCGGGCAGGGACAGGCCCGCGAGCGGCAGGATGCGCTCCTCCATCCATCGCGAGAGGGACAGCTCCTCGGTATGCGTGGGGCGTTCGGCCTGGTCGAGCAGCAGCGCGATGATCTCCGCGAGGTCACCCACGGAGGCATAGGCCTCGTCGAAGAGCCATTCGGGGGTGTCGCTCAGCTCACGCACCCACTGCTTGAGGCCCTTGGAGGGCACGAGCCTCTTGAGGCGGCGGCCAGTGAGGAAATACAGGCCCCAGGCGGCGTCCTCGGGAGGCGTTGCGCGGAAGTAGGCGACCAGTGCCTCCACCTTGGCGTTGGTGGAGGTGGTGGAGTCGAGTGCTTCATAGAGGTCCACGAGCCGCCGCATGCATCAGTCCTCCATCTCGTATCCAAGGGTGGGTCCCCACATGGGGATATCTTGGTAACGAGGCGCCGACGCGGCGGCGAGGGGGCGGGCGGGGAGGCAAGCGCCTCGGCTCCTCCTCGTCATGCGACCGTGTCTTGGGATATTCGTTCTCCTGGACTCGCGAAGCGGTCCACGAGTCAATCAAGGGGGGAACACCGATGCCGACGTCCACGAAGGGAAGCCCACGACAGACGAGGCCTCCGCGGAAGGCGGATGCACCCACGGGCCTGCCCCCGGGGGAGTACTTCCAGCTCGTTCAGCATGGCGCCGCGCTCGTCGTCGTGCGAGTCCGACCGGAGGAGCGCCAGAAAGCCACGAGTCCTGTCCTCACGCGCGAGGAACTCGAATCCTCTCTGCGACGCGACGCCATCCCGACGGTGTCTGGCTCCGCCTTGTCGGGGTACCTCAGCAGTTTGCACGCCCTGCCGGGCTTCGAGAGCCATGCTCCGGAACCGTTCTCCCGGAGTCCTGGAACGACTCCCTTGTCTCGAAGTGGTTGGCGGGGCGCGCTCGGGGAAGTCTCGGCGCGGCGCGGGGGCTGGGTACCGCAGCAAGACCTCAATGCCGTTCACCACAACCACCCGATCTTCGACTTGCGTGATCATCGGGGTGGGTTGAATTCAGTGAAGACGAGTGTTCGTGCGACGAACACCCAGGGAGACCCTTTCGAGACCTATCTGCGAGGCTTGAGGGACGTCATGGGCGCACGTCCCAGCACCTGGGCGGCTGCGCGCACGGCCCTCTATCCTCAACTTCCACCCGCCACGGGTGAAGCCCTGATGCTGCGCCAGGGTTACGTCTCAGTGAACGAGGAGCACGTGGAGCCGTTCCGGGAGGCCCTGCGCAATCCCGAGAACTACCGCAAGGCGTCCTACCGGGAACTCGCGGACAGGGTGCTGGAGCACGAGCCGGTGCGGATTGCCGGGACGGTCTACCGTCGTTACCAGGCGCTGGAGGACACCCGGCGGGGTTCGAGCACACCCGTGGCGGTGCGCCAGCAGGTAGAGGCCGCGCTTCGCACCTTGCGAGAGGGCCTTGCCAGTCGAGTGCGGAGCAACGGCATCACCACACGGCATCTCGTCAACCTGGAGAGCTTCCGAAATCACGTCTCGTCCATGAATCCGCAAATGACGCCCGCGGAGCTCAAGAGCTGGGTCTTCCCGGAACTCTTGATGGTGGCCCGGCACGGAGGCGGCGTGCGCGGTAACGCCATTGCATCTGGAATCGCGGGAGGGCGTGGTGCGGCGGGTGGCGCGGTGGTGTCTGTTCTCTTCGAAGCGGGCCACCTCAAGTACGAAGGAGAGACATTCCAGCTCCCACTTTTGGGGAAGGCCGCGGTGGCTGGTGGTACATCCGGGATAGTGGGTGGGGTCGCCCAAAATCTTGTCATGGCGAATGCGGGTCAATCCGCGTCGAAAAACCTCATTGGCCATGGCTTGAACTCACGGTTGGCAACTGGAGCGGGGCGAGGGCTTGGTGGGGTTGTTGCCGGAGGTTTGGCGGCACCCGTCTTCACCACAACCGCGCTTGCGCTCGATGATGAAGAACACAGTCGTGCGGACTACCTCGCCACGGGAACCAGAGCTTTTGTATCGGGTGGTCTCAGCTCGGCCCTTGCCGCCGGTGTCGTTGGCGCCATCTGGGGATCCGAGGTTCCACTGCTGGGAAACGCCGTGGGATTCATCATTGGTTTTGCCGGGTACTATGTCGTGGACGCCCTGACCGGTGAGATCGTGGAGGATCACGTCCGTAGAGGGGTCGAAGGCTCAACGGACGGTGGGCGTTAAGTGCTGCTGTTTTCTGGGAGATGCAGTGTGAGAAGGCCGATCGCGTTGTGGCGGATTGCATTGATCGTGTGGGTCATCTCCTTCGGGGTGCTCGCGTGTATTGAGAAGTACACCGTTTCTCGGTCCGTGGCATATCCCGGAAGAATCGATTGGCTGGCGGTAGCCCTCCTGTCAGGGGCGGTGGCGAGCCTGATCGTGATGATCGTGCAGCGCATCCGGGAGCAACCAACTCCCGAGCAGCGGGCGGCCCTGGCGGCGATCTTCGAGGCGGGTCCCGGTACGCGGGGCGCCGTCGTCGTCACGCGCAACGGAGTGCCCGAGGTCATCGCGACCGTGCGCAGCAAGGAGGAGTACCTGGACCTGGCGGGCTCGGGACAATTGCCCGAGGACCATCACGTCTACCTGCCCAGCGACGTCGTCTGAGTCCTGGCCCTCAGTCCTCCGCTTCACCCTCGAAGGGCGTGGCGAGGGGGGCCGCGTCGATGCCCAGGTTCTCGCGCAGGTAGCGCGAGAGGATGTCGCTGGAGCCGTGGGTGGCCAGCACGCGCGAGGCCCCCGTCTCCTTCGCCGTGCGCAACAGCCCCGGCCAGTCCGCGTGGTCGGAGAGGACGAAGCCCCGGTCATAGCCCCGGCGGCGCCGGTTGCCGCGCACCCGCATCCACCCCGAGGCGAAGCCTGTCTCGTGCTCGCCGAAGCGCCGCATCCACGTGGAGCCCGCCGCGCTGGGCGGCGCCAGCACGAGCGCCCCGGCGTAGGATGTTCCCTTCTCCACCTCGGACACGGGACGCGTGGGGCTCATGGTCACCCCGGCCTCTCGGTAGACCTCCACGAGCGCGTGGGTGGCGCCGTGCACGAACACCTCCCGGTCGGTGATGCGCGCCAGCTCCGCGAGCAACCGCTGCGCCTTGCCCAGCGCGTAGCAGAAGAGCACCGAGGCCCGGCCCGCATCGCGGTTGGCGTCCCACCAGCGCAGCACCTCCTCGGCGACGAGCCGCGTGTCATCCCAGCGGTAGATGGGCAGCCCGAACGTGGCCTCGGTGATGAAGGTGTCGCAAGGCACGACCTCGAAGGGCAGGCACGTGGGATCCGGGTCGCGCTTGTAGTCTCCGGAGACCACCCAGACCTCTCCCTTGTGTTCGAGCCGGATCTGCGCGCTGCCCAGCACATGGCCCGCCGGGTGGAAGCTGACCGTCACGCCTCCGATGGTGAGGCATTCGCCGTAGTCGAGCGTGGTGATGTCCGCGTCCGCGCCCAGGCGCTTGCGCAGGAGTCCCTGGGACGGTTTCGTGCCCAGGTACTGCTGGCTGCCCCAGCGGGCGTGGTCTCCATGTGCGTGGGTGACGAGGGTGCGCGGCACGGGACGCCACGCATCGATGTGGAAGTCCCCCTGCGCGCAGTACAGCCCCTCGGGTGTCACGGACACGAGGGGCGGCCTTCGGGTCGACGTGGACTCGCTCATGTCTCGCCTGCCTGGTGAGCGGCCGCTATTTCTTCTTCTTGGGCTTGCCCCGGCCGCCGTATTTCTCGTACTCGCTGGACAGACCGGTCTCGAGGCCCCGGTTGCTCCAGGGGTTGTTCACCTCGGAGCGCTGGCCGCCGTTCTGGCCCGTGATGTCGTTGAGTTCCTCGGCCCGGCCCTCGGCGGGGACCCGGTCGCCGTGCTCCTCTGGGTCCTTCTGCTTGGCGGGATCCAGGGGGATGCCCATGGAGCGATTCAAATATTCTTTGGGATCCATGTTGTCACTCCCTCGGTGAGAACCGCCCGCGGACTCCAAGGGGTTGGAGCCGCGAGTTCTCTCAAGGTGTGCATGGCGACGCCGACGTGCCAAGGCGGGCAGGCGAGGGGCCAGACGGTCCCTCAACGCTGGACGGGCTCGTTCTTCCACAGGGCGAAGCCGCCCAGCAGGCCCGCGACGTTGTCGGTGACCGTCACGTTCTTGGGCAGCTCGAAGTCCAGGAGCCGGGCGTTGCCTCCGCCCACGTAGATCTTCCGGGGGTTCCAGATGGGTTGGATCTGTTCGATCACCTTCTGCACGTGCTTGTTCCACTTCTTCTTGCCCACGTGCTCCAGCGCGGCGTGGCCCACGTAGTCCTCGTAGGTCTTCCTGCCTTGGAGCGGATGGTGGGCGAGCTCCAGATTGGGCACGTACTTGCCGTCGACGTAGAGGGCGCAGCCCATGCCGGTGCCCAGGGTGAGGACCATCTCCACGCCGCGCCCCTCGATGACGCCGAAGCCCTGGACGCCCGCGTCATTGAGCACGCGCACCGGACGGCGCGTCAGCTTGTGAATGGCTCCCTCGAGGTCGAAGCCCGCCCAGTCCGGATGCAGGTTCGGCGCGGTCCGGGTCACGCCCTCCTCCACGACGCCGGGAAAGCCCACGGAGACCCGCTCGAAGGCACCGAGGGGACGGATGAGCTTCTCGATCGCGCTCAGGACGGCCTTGGGCGTGGCGGGCTGGGGCGTCTTCACCCGCTGCCGCTCATCGAGTGCCTTGCCCTGGGGCCCGAGGATGAGGGCCTTGAGCCCGGAGCCTCCGATGTCGATGGCCAGCGTTCGGGGCTTGGTGGCGCGGGTCTCGCGGGCGGTCTTCTTTCGGGGGCTCGGCTCGGGTGCGGCTTGCTTGGACATCCAGGCCTCCAACGTGGGGGCGCCAGTGTAGGGCCGCTTGGGGCAAGGCAGGGAGAGACTGTTGGCCGCCGAGGTCTCCTTGTGCGCGAGATGACAGCAAGGAGGACTCGCACGCGGACCGTGCCTAGACTGCCGCCCTCTTCGGGAGGCCCCATGAATCGGATGCTCGGCGGTGTGATGGTGTGTTGGGTGCTGTTCTCGCCCGCGTTGCTCCACGCTCAGGAGGCGCGCACTCCAGAAGGAGACGCGGCGACCCATGAGGCGCTGCGCGCCCTCAAGAACGACATGGAACAGGCGCTCAACGCCCAGGACCTGGACCGGCTGCTCTCGCACCTGCACCCGGACGTGGTCTTCACCACCATGAACAACGACGTGCGCGTGGGCAAGGACGCCATCCGTGCCTACTACGAGAAGATGCGCACCGGGCCGGACCGCGTGGTGGAGAAGCTGACCGCGAAGTTCGAGGTGGATGACCTGACGCGCCTGTATGACGAGACGGGCCTCGCGCAGGGCTCCTCCACGGACCACTACGTGCTCACGGATGGCTCGGACCTCGTCGTCCATGGCCGCTGGAGCTGTGCCCTCGTGAAGCAGGGCGACCAGTGGCTCATCGCCTCCTTCCACTACTCCACCAACGTGTTCGACAACCCCGTGCTGGACCTGGTGAAGAAGAAGGCGATGACCTTGGCGGGGGTCGGTGGAGTGGGTCTGTTGCTCGTGGGGCTGGTGCTGGGCCGGGTCACGGGGCGCCGGAGGGTCACGGCGGGGTGACGCGTCCGGGGGCGCGCAGGAACGGCATTCGCCGGGGCAGCCGCTTCGCCCAGAAGCCCTCGATGGAGCGGTGGAACAGCCGGAGCAGGGCCAGGCCGGCCCGGCCCTCGAGCGCCAACAGTTCTCCGCGCGCCGCATCGAGCAGGAGCCGCGCGCGGCCATGCTCGGCCATCAACCACTCCCGTCCCGCCGCCGAGCCCACCAGGGACTCGTAGCGCCACGGATCCGAGCCTTCGGTCCGTATCGCCAGCGCCACCTCGGCGGGGACGTTGAAGAGACCCTTGTCCAGGTCCTCGCGCAGGTCGCGCATCGCCGAGCACCAGCCGAACGCATCGAGCAGGGCGGGGCTGTCCAGGGCGCGGACCTCGGCCCCGGCCGTGTGCAGCATCAGGCCCACGGACAGCTCGAAGGTCTCCCGGTGATGGGCGCGCAGCGCCGCCGCGTCGAGTTCACGGCGTTCACGCACGCGCTCGCGGTCTCGCCGCATGGTGCGCACGAGCCGCAGCGCCTCGGCTCGCGCGCCGTCGTCCCGGAGTTCCGTGAGGAACCACCGGCCCAGGGTGGCCGCCACGTCCTCTCGCTCCTCGCCTCCGCTCTCCAGTCGCGCGAGCAGGGTGTCCACCCATTCGAGGGGTTCCCCCGTCACGGGCCGGTCCCCATCGAGCACATCGTCCACGAGCTGGAGGAAACAGAAGCCCGTGCGGGCCACGCGGGTGGCACGCCAGTCCGGCAGGGCGTAGCGGTAGAGCCCCAGCGCGGCGAGCAGGTAGCGCGGATGGCGGCGGGAGAAGCGGTACATCTCCCGGACGCAGAGGGCTTCCACGCGCAGGGACTCGAGCACGTCCTCACGCCGGGCGAGGGGCGCCACGGCGCGCCACGTTCCCCAGGCGAGGAGCGCTCCCGCGAGCACGTCCACCACGTGGTGCTCGTGGATGAGCAGGGTGGAGGCCGCGATGGCCGTGGCCCACAGGGTGAAGCCGGCCCGCGCGAGCCCTCCTGCCCGTTCGCCATAGGCCAGGGCCGCCGTGCACGCGAACGCCACATGGAGCGACGGCAGGTAGTTGCGCTCCAGGTTCATCGTGTCGGCCAGGAGGAACACGAAGGCGGAATCGCCGCCCACCTCGCGCGCGGGCCACGCCACCTCGACGGGAAGGAGCAGGAAGCACACCGAGCCCAGCACCGTCTCCAGCGCGAGCGCCCACACGAAGGGCACCATGTCGCGCCACGTGCGCAGGATGAACAGGGACAAGAGCAGCAGCAGGTCCATGCTCACGTAGACGGCCGCCCACGCTGGCACGAAGGGAATGTGGCGCTCGAAGGGCAGGTCCACGCGCAGGCCGCCCGGATAGAAGCCCGTCACCCAGCTCGCGCCGCCGTAGACGAGCAGGAAGAAGAGGGTGAAGCCCGCGGCCATGGCGCCCGTGAGAAGCACTTCCCCGCGCCGGGGCAGGCCGAACAGGCTCATGGCTCCTCCCCGGTGCCGGGCAGGGGCCGGGGCCCGCGCCACATGGACAGCCACACCTGGGAGAACGCGGGGCGGGGCGCCTCCGGGTCCACGTAACGGCCCAGATACAGCCAGGGCACGCGCGGGTGGCGGTGGTGGGCGCGGTGGTAGTGGTAGTTGAGGAAGAGCCAGCGCACGGGCGCGCTCACGCGCAAATCCCACGCGCCCTCGTGCACGTCCAGGGGCGACCAGGCATGGTCCGCGTACTGGAGCGAGCTCCAGTTGACGGCGAAGGCCGCGTAGCACAGCGCCCACCCGGAGGCGGTGAGGTCCAGGCCCCACACGAGTCCGAACTGCACGCCGAGCGCCAGCAGGGCCTCGGCCCGGAGCGTGGCGGGGGGCAGGTGCTCCACCCGGCCGAGGTAGCTCTCCGCGCCCGTCTGCTGCCCATAGCGGGTGCCCTTGCCCTGGAGGTGTCGCGCGAGCCCCGGGAAGAGGGCGAAGGCGGCGGCGCCCACCGGCACGAAGGCCCAGTAGAGCCCGGTGAGGATGGAGTACCACTGCGCGTTCTTGAGGAAGCGGTTGTCCCCGGGTTGCAGGTAGTCGAAGCGCTCGCGCCGGGTGCGGTTGTCACGGTGGTGGGTGAGGTGGAAGGCGCGCTGCAGGGTGTAGGCCGTGGGGAAGAAGGTCGCCGCGAGTCGACCCATTCCGTCGTTGACGCGCCGCGAGGGGTGGAGCACGCCATGCGTCGCCTCGTGCAAGAGCGAGAAGACGGTGTTGTTCACGTAGGAGAACACGCCAGCGGCCAGCAGCCGCGCGGGCAGGGTCTCCGCGTGGGAGGCCAGCCAGAGGCACCCCGCGCAGCCCAGGAGCGAGGCGGCGAGGAGCACGGCGTTGAGGGTGGCCGGAATGGGCGTGTCCTCAGACGTGCGCGTCATCGGGGTCCTCCGGCAGTTGGGCGGTGAAGTCGAGCAGCTGGCGCAGCACGGGATCCTCGCGGGCGGCGGCCGGTTGGAATCGCATTCCCTCGAGCACGGACAGGTCCCTGTGCAGGAACGAGGTGTAGAGCCACCGCGACAGGGCGAGCCGCGCCTGGGTGAGCCCCGGGAGGGGGCTCGGAGGCGAGGCGAACGACAACAGCACCGACGTGCCCTCGGGGCCCGGACGGAAGCCGGCGAGCAGGGCGCTCCGGGCTCGGCCGAGGTCGCTCTCCACCGACAGCAGGGTTCCTCCGTACAGGGTCAGGGTGACGCGGATGTGGTCTCCCGACAGCGCCTTCATCATCCGATCCGCGAGCGCCGTACCCGTGACACGCGAGACGAAGCGCAGCCGCAGGGTGAAGGCGTCCGGCCGCTCGACGCTCGGCGGTTCCCTCAGCTCGCGCAGGTGCACGGTGCGCAGGTGCTCGATGTCGAAGGCGTTGGCCACGAGTGGCAGCCACGTGCAGGTCTTCACCGTCACGGGCGGCGCGGCGCGCCAGCGCAGCTCCGGGGCTCCCACCTGGGGCGGGGGAAAGAGCACCACGGGCCCGTTGAACACCAGGATGGTGCCGTGGCGCTCCACCACGGGGAAGGCACGCTGGGAGGGCCGCGGCGCGCGCTCGGGCCAGCCCGGGGCCGCGCGGCAGGCGCCGCTGCCGTCGAAGCGCAGGTGGTGCAGCGGACAGCGCAGGTGTTCGCCGATGACGGTGCCTCGCGCCAGGTGCGCCCCCATGTGGGGGCAATGGGCCGAGAGCGCCTGCACCTGGCCCTCCTGGGTTCGGAAGAGCACCAGCTCCCGCCCTCCCAGGTTCCACTCCCGCACCTGTCCGGGCCGCAGCGCTTCCGATGGACAGGCGGCGTACCAGGAGCGCAGCCGGACGGGCTCCGGGTGACGGAGAGGTGGTGCCGATGCCGCGACGTTGACCTCCATGGCACGACCCTAGCGGAAGCCTCGGTGGGTGGTCATCCCTGGGCCTTCGTGCTAGGGCTTGCGCCCTCCCATGGCACGTACGACGACAATCGAGCTGCACAAGGAAGACATGAAGTTCGCCGCGGGGCACTTCACCATCTTCTCCGCCACGCACCGCGAGAACATGCATGGCCACAACTTCGCCGTCTTCGTCTCTCTGACGGGCGAGGTGCTCGCGGATGGCATGCTCGCGGACTACGACATCTTCAAGGGTGCCGCGCTCAAGCAATGCCGCGCCTGGAACGAGACGTTCATGCTGCCGGGCAACTCCCGGCACCTGCACGTGGAGAAGGATGCGCGGGGGGACGTGCTCGCGCGCTTCAATGGCGAGGAGCTGCGCTTCCTCGCGCGCGACGTGACGATCCTGCCCGCGGAGAACGTGTCGCTCGAGGAGCTGGCGCGGCTCTTTGGTGAAAACCTGGTGGGGGATGGCGGGAGCTTCCGCGAGAGCCGCATCTCCCACGTGGTGGTGAAGATTTCCTCGGAGCCGGGCCAGTGGTGCTCGTGGGATTGGAGGGCTCATGGCTGATTGGGCGATCATCACCGGCGCGAGCCGGGGAATCGGCCGGGAGGCGGCCGCGCGTTTCCGCCGGGCGGGTTGGAACGTGATGAACCTCTCGCGCCAGCCGTGCCCGGTGCCGGACGTCCTCAACCTGGCCGTGGACCTCGCCGTGCCGGGCTGGGAGGCGCGCGTGGGACAGGCCCTGAGCGAGTCACTGGGGCGCGCTCCGGGCCGGGTGTGCCTCGTGCACAACGCGGCCTTGTATGGGCATGACGACGCGTTGTCGCTCTCGGGAGAGCACCTGCGGCGCGTCCTGGAGGTCAATATCGTCGCTCCCGCGCTGCTCAACGCCCTCGTGCGCGGCTACCTCACGGAGGGCTCCTCCATCCTCTATGTGGGCTCCACCCTGTCGGAGAAGGCCGTCCGGGGCGCTGCTTCCTACGTGACGTCCAAGCACGCGCTCGTCGGCCTCATGCGCTCCACATGTCAGGATCTGACGGGCACGCGGGTGCACACCGTCTGCGTCTGCCCCGGCTTCACGGACACGGAGATGATGCGGGAGAACGTCGGGGAGAGCGAGGCGGCGCGGGCGAGCACGGCGGCACGGCAGACCTTTGGCCGGCTCATCGCTCCCGAGGAGATCGCGGACGTGCTCCTGTACTGCGCCCAGACTCCCGTGATGAACGGCGCGGTGCTCCACGCGAACCTGGGGCAGATCGAGACCTGACGGGCGTCAGGTTCCGGCGGCGAAGACGGTGCACGATGACGTGCACGTCTCGGCGACCCGGACCTTGGACACCTGCGTGCCGGGGATGTGCATGCGCTCGAAGACCCAGGCGGCGAGCAGCTCGCTCGTGGGGTTCTCTAGCCCGGGCACCTCGTTGAGCAGGCGGTGGTCGAGCTGGGCCTGGAGCGGCTGCCAGGCCGCTGTGAGCTCGGCGAAGTCGACGACCCATCCCAGCTTTGGATCCACCGGGCCGCGCAAGGTGATTTCGATGCGGTAGCTGTGCCCATGCACCCGCGCGCACTTGTGGCCGGGAGGGACGTGGGGAAGGCGATGCGCGGCCTCGAAGGTGAACTCCCTCGAGATCTCGGTGATGAGGGCGGGCTTTCGGGGGGTGACAGGCTCCATGCGGGCGGGCTTGTATCGTCATTCCGGCGTGGGCGTCGAGTGAACCGCCTCCCCCTCGCTCGTGGCGCTGCCAGGGCCCCTGCCACCCCAAGACGCGGAATTCAAGCGGCGGATGTGAAAACATGCCCCGTTCCGTTCCGGGCGCTGCCTGTACGCCAGGGACGGACACCGCTACACTTGGGTTGACGCACGGCGTCGTGTGTCCCCGGGCCCCGCCATCCCGGGCAGCGGAGACCCACACCACAGATGAGACAACTACCGCACGACCCGGGCCTCTTCGCCGGTTACGGCCTCATGCCGGGGAGCATCGACGAGCTGATGGGCGCCGATGGTGTGCCCCGGCCGGATTTCCAGCGGCTGCTGGCCTTGTTGGGTGCGCGGGCTCCGGAAGATTTCTCGCGCATGCAGGCGTTGGCGGAGCGGGCCCTGCTCAACCAGGGCGTGACGTTCTCCGTGTACTCGGACCAGCGCGGCACCGAGCGCATCTTCCCCTTCTGTCTCATCCCCCGCCTCGTGTCGGCGTCGGACTGGGCGCACATGGAGCGGGGGCTCGAGCAGCGCATCCGGGCGTTGGGGCTCTTCCTGGATGATGTCTACGGCCCGCAGCGCCTGTTCGCCGAGCGTCCCGAGCTGCGCGACATCATCCTCAACACGGCCCTCTATCTGCCCCGGCTGCGGGGGATCCGCCCCGCGGGCGGCGTGCGCATCCACATCGCGGGCATCGATCTCATCCGGGATGGCCGGGGCACCTACCAGGTGCTGGAGGACAACCTGCGCACGCCCTCGGGGGTGTCCTACGTCATGGAGGGCCGCATCCTCTCCAAGCGCGTGGTGCCCGACGTGCTGGAGCTGGCGCGGGTGCGCCGCGTGGACCACTACCCAGCCCGGCTCGCCGAGACGCTGCGCGCCGTGTCCCCCGAGGATCCCGAACACTCCACGGTCGTCATCCTCACCCCCGGCCCGTACAACTCCGCCTACTTCGAGCACAGCTTCCTGGCGCGCACCATGGGCGTGCCGCTCGTGCAGGGCGAGGACCTGTTCGTGGACGACGACCGCGTCTTCGTGCGCACCACGCGGGGGCCTCGCCGCGTGCACGTCATCTACCGGCGCATCGACGATGCCTTCCTGGACCCCGAAGCCTTCCGCCCGGACAGCATGCTGGGCGTGCGGGGCCTCTTGCGCGCGTGGGCGGCGGGCAACGTCACCCTGGCCAACGCACCGGGCAACGGCGTGGCGGATGACAAGGCGACGTACGCCTTCGTACCGGACTTCATCCGCTACTACCTGGGCGAGCAGCCCATCCTGGAGCAGGTGCCCACCTACGTGTGTGCCCGCGAGGAGGACAAACGCTACGTGCTCGAGCACCTGGAGGAACTGGTGGTGAAGACGGTGGACGAGGCGGGGGGCTACGGCATGTTGATGGGTCCCCAGTCCACCCGGGAGGAGCGCGAGGACTTCCGTCAGCGCATCCTCGCCCATCCCCGGCGCTACATCGCCCAGCCCCGCGTGGAGCTGTCCACGTGCCCCACCTGGGACGCGGCCTCGCGCAAGGTAGTGCCGCGCCGGGTGGATCTGCGGCCCTACATCCTCACCGGACCCCAGGGTCCCTGGGTGTTGCCTGGAGGCCTCAGCCGCGTGGCCCTTCGCGCCGGCTCCTACGTCGTCAACTCCAGCCAGGGTGGCGGCTCCAAGGACACCTGGGTGCAGAAGGAGGCGGTATGATCGCCCGGATCGCGGAGCACTGTTTCTGGTTGGGCCGCTACCTGGAGCGCGCGGAGAGCACCGCCCGGGTGCTGCAGATGACGGGGCAGCTCGCCCTGGACGCGGAGCTGTCCGCCGAGCACCTCTGGACGCCGGTGCTGGCCATCTTCGGCGAGCGCCGTGCCTTCACCGAGCGGCGGGGCGCCGAGCGGGAAGCGGACGCCGAGGACGTGCAGCACTTCATGACGTGGGAGGACAACGCCTCCAGCCTGCTCAACACCCTCTCGGCGGCCCGCGAGGCCGCGCGCACCATCCGCGAGGTGGTGAGCAAGGAGTGCTGGGAGGTGACCAACGAGCTGTACCTGTGGCTCGTGGGCGACGCGGGCCGCGAGGAGTATGACCACTCGCGCTACGGCTTCTTCCAGCACATCCGCCGGATGGTGCAGCTGTGCCTGGGGTTGTTCCGCAGCACCATGCTGCATGACACGCCCCTGGACTTCATCTGGCTGGGGGTGATGCTCGAGCGCGTGGGCCAGACGGCGCGCCTGCTGGACGTGCACCACCACGTCTTCTCCGGCATGAACCCCGGCCACCCCGTGGTGGAGACGGCGCTGTGGTTGTCCCTCTTGCGCGCCTGCTCGGGCTTCGAGCCCTTCATGAAGAGCCATTCGGGCCGGGTGACCGGGGACGCCGTGGCGTCCTTCCTCCTCTTCGAGTCGCGCTTTCCCCGCTCGGTGCACTACTGCCTGGACTCCGCGTACCGCTACCTCGTGCGGCTCTGCCCTCCCGACGCGGACGCGCAGCAGCCGGGCAGGAGGACGCTCGCACTGGCCCTTCCCCTGCTCGCGGAGCTGCGGCCCCAAGCCCTCGCGAATCCGGACGCCACCGTGCATGCCCTGCTCACCCGCATGGTCGAGGGGACGTCCGACCTGTGCGCGCTCATCTCCGAGGAGTATTTCGGCCGAAGCGCGGCACCCGTACCTCAAGTGCTGGGAACGCAGATGATGGCTGGGTAGATTCGCCGTCCACATGCTCAACCTGCTCGCGCTGTCCTTCGAAGGAGAGCTCGCCCCCAGCCTCGACCTGCGTTGCCTGTCTCCGGGCCGCAAGCCGCCCGATGGATGGGGCGTGGGTTACTACCCGGGGGGCGAGCTCGCCGCCACGCTGCTCAAGGAGGCCGCGCCCCACCCGGGCAGCATCCGCAGCGAGCTGGTCAGGACGTGGGAGCCGCTGGAATCCTCCATCTTCCTGCTGCACTTGCGCACGGCCACCTGGGGGCCCATCACCGAGGCCAATACCCAGCCCTTCTGCCGCAGCGCGTGGGGCCGCGACTGGCTGCTCGCGCACAGCGGCAGCCTGGAGCAGCGCCTGAGCATCCCCCCGGGCACGAACTTCGAGCCCGTGGGTTCCACGGACTCCGAGGCCCTGTTCTGCCGCCTGCTGGAGTGGCTTCGCGAGCAGGGTTGGCACAGCCTCGGAGAGGCGGACCCCGCCCGGCTTCGCGGCTGGCTCGAGGAGATGAACGGCCTGGGCCCGCTCACGCTCGTCATCTCGGACGGGCAGGACCTGTGCGTCTACGCGGACCGGACCGCCGCCACCCAGTGCTGGGTGTTGCAGGTGTCTCCGCCCTATGAACGGCTCATCCTCGGGGACGAGGACATGGAGTTGGACCTCACCAAACGGGGGGCCAAGAGCCGCAAGGGGTTCATCGTCAGCACCCAGCCCCTGGCCTCGCGCACCGAGGTGCCTGCTCATTGGAAGCAGCTCGCTCCGGGTTCGCTCCTGGTCATGCGTCAGGGCGCCCTTCGTGCCGAGGTGCGGCCGCCCTGGTCCCAGGAGGCGGGTACTTCCCCCTCCTCCATGGTCACCGAGTTCGAGGCCCGCAAGCGCCTGCGCCGCCCGCCCGTGGCCCCGGTGCGCGTCATGGACGTGGTCCACCGCACCGTGTACCGCTACGACAAGCCCGTGGAGCGCAGCGCGCACAAGCTGCGGCTCACCCCGTACCATGACCGGCTCCAGTCCCTGCTGTCACACGAGGTGACGGTGTCCTCGGGCGTGACCCGGGCCGACTACGAGGACGTCTTCGGCAACCGCGTGCGCAAGGTGCTCGTGGAGACTCCCTACACGGAGCTCATCATCGAGGGGCGCTCGCGCGTGGAACTGCGCGACACGGATCCCCTCGGCTACCGGCCGCTGCGCGAGCGCTCCACGTTGCCGCTCGTGTGGATGCCCTGGCAGCGCAACATGCTCCAGCCCTACCTGCTGCCCCCGGAGCTGCCGGATACCCAGTTGGACGAGCTGGTCGAGTACGCGATGAGCTTCGCGCGCCGCAACGACTTCGACCTGCTGGACACGCTGCTGGACATGAACTTCAGCATCTTCAAGGAGTACCGCTACGTCCAGGGCTCCACCACGTTGAGCACCACGCCCTTCGATGTGTACTCGGAGCGTCAGGGCGTGTGTCAGGACTTCGCCAACGTCTTCATCTGCCTGGCGCGGCTGTTGGGCGTGCCCGCGCGCTACACGTGCGGCTACATCTACACCGGGCGCAAGCACGCCAATCAGGCCCAGGCCGAGGCCTCGCACGCTTGGGTTCAGGTGTACCTGCCCGAGGTGGGATGGAAGGGGTTCGATCCCACCAACGGCATCCTCACCCAGACGGACCATGTGCGCGTGGCCGTGGGCCGTCAGTACACGGACACCACGCCCACCGCGGGCACCATCTTCCTGGGCGGCGGGCGTGAGAAGTTGGAGGTCTCCGTGCGCTGCGAGCCGGTGGAAGGCTGACGGCGCGGGCTCGGTACCACTCGCGCGCCTTCAGCGTTGACGCCGGGCCGAGGCGCCTACCTTCACCTCATCCGCCCGGCACACGCGCACGTGCAAGAAGCGCTCGAGTTGTTCCAGGGCGATGTCGTGGTCGGTGTCGCTCTCGGCGGCGCAGCAGTCGCTGAGCACGGTGATCTTGTATTCGTGCATGTGCGCGTCATGGGCGCTGAAGAACACGCACAGGTTCGTCGCGATACCGGCCATCAGCAGCTTCTTCGTCCCCAGGTGTTCCAGCAGCGGCACGAGCGAGGTGGCGAAGAAGGCCGAGTGCTTGGGCTTGAGGATGAAATAGTCCTCGGGCTTGGGTTTGAGGGCGCGCGCCACGTCACGGCCTCGTGCCCCCTTGCGCGTGCAGTGCTTGTAGAGGTCTCCGAACTGGCTGCGCCAGTGATCGAAGTTGTCGTTGACGTAGATGACCGGCACCCGCGCCTCGCGCATCTGGTCGGCGAAGGGGCCCAGGCGCTCCACCATGCGCAGCGCCCACGGCAACACGTGCTCGCCACCGGGGAACTCCAGATCATTGATGACGTCGATGATCAGCAACGCGGTGTCGGAGCGCTTGTCGGGCATGGGTGTTCGGGTGGCTCAGGGGGTGAAGCGGTAGATGCCGTAGGGGCCTCGCTCGGCGGGAGGCAGGTGGATCTGCGTCGTGGTGACGTAGATCTTCCCCTCGGGACCCTCGGCGAAGCTGTCGGGCCAGCGCAGGCGGGCGTCCTGGATGACCGGTTCATAGGCACTCCCCGGAACGTACCGGGCGATCGAACTGTCCTCCAGCCCGCCGAGCCAGAGTGTCCCGTGGCGATCAAAGAGGATTCCATCCGTCGCGACGATGGTCGCCACCCGCTCCAACTGTTGCGCGAGTGCTTCGTCCGTCAGCGAGGGATCGCGCAGGGCCTGGGTGGGGATTCGCCACAGCGAGTGGCCCGTGAGGACCGTCCAATAGAGCGTGTCGCCGTCCAGGCTCAGGGCGATGCCATCGGACTGGATGCTCCGGTTCAGGCGTTTGCCCATCACCGTGAGGCCGCTGTCCTCGGCGTGCGTGGAGGGGTGCTCGCGCAGGACCTTGCGCGCGGCGCCGCTCTTCAGGTCGAGCACCACCAGCCCTCCTGCCTGGGAATCGGTGAGGTAGGCCACGCCGCGCCGGGTATCGAACCGGACGTCGTTGAGGTAGCTGCTCCCGGAGGAGATGTCCGGCTCGAAGGCATAGGTGCGCACGAGCTGTCCATCGAGGTCGAACTGGTGGAGCCGGGGCGGAGCGATGACGCCCTTGAACCAGGCGTTGCCCGTGTCCAGGACCCAGAGCCGATCCTGGTCGTCGATGACCACGCTCTGGACGCCGACGAAGCGCTGGGGCTCGGCCGAGCCGGGGGTCCAACTGTTCCAGGCGGTGTCCGGCCAGGGGTGGATGGCGCCGTCCTTCACCTCGGCGACGGAGACGGGGACGTCGTCGGACCAACGGGGGAAGTTGACGAAGATCCGGCCCTGCCGGGACACGGCGACGCCGGTCCATTGGCGAGGGGATTCGGCCACGAGTTCGAGTTCGGGCGGGCGCGAGGGCTCGGAGCGTACGGGGGAGTGAGCGCAAGAGGCCGTCACGAGGGCGGCGGCGGCCAGGAGGGACAGACGCATGGGGCTCCTTGGGTTGGGTGGTGCCACAATGCGAACGGCTTGGACTCCTCGCCACTCCTTCTTCGGGCTCACGTGACGAGGCCCGTGACGGGTCTCGCGCGGGGCAGGGTGACGGTGACGCGGGTGCGGGCGTTCTCGCTGCTCAACAGCAGACTCGCGCCGCCCTCGTAGGCGAGCGCGAGCCGCCGCTCCACGGTGGGCAGGCCGCTGCTGCCCTCGCGGGGACCCTGGGTGGCTCCGGGATTCTCCAGGGTGAAGACGAGCGTGTCTTCCCGGGCCCGCACGGTGAGGTGGATGGGGCCCCGGTGTCCCGCGGCGGGCCCGTGCTTCACCGCGTTCTCCGCGAGCGGTAGCAGCACGAGCGGCGGCACGGGAAAGGACTCCAGGCCCGCGTCCACGTCCATGGAGAGCTGGAAGAGGTCCGGATCGCGCAGCAGGTGCAGCTCGAAGAGCGTGCGCACCAGCTCCAGCTCTCTCTCCAGGGGCCACGTGGCGGCGCGCACGCCAGCGAGCACGCTGCGCAGCATGGCGGACAGCCGCAACACGGCGGCCTCGGCCACGGCGCCGTCCGTCTGGCACCACTCGGCGATGGCGTTGAGGGTGTTGAAGAGGAAGTGCGGATCCAGGTGACTGCGCAGGGCGAGCAACTGGGCCTGCTCGGCCTCCAGCGCGAGCCGGGCGGCGCGAGCCCGCTCGAGGGCGAGGCTTTCCTCGAAGCCGATGTCACGGCCCAGGCCCCAGCCGCCCACGAGGAAGAGCGCCGCGCAGACGGCGAGGCTGTAGCGATCCGTGAGGAAGGTGGGCCCGAGGTCCAGCACCTTGGGCACCACGGCGCCCCCGGACAGCACGACGCCCACGCCCACGGTGGCGTAGAGCAGCAGGCGGATGCCGCCGTGGCTCAGGTCCAGGCCCTCGGGGAAGAGGACGCGGTAGGACACGGGGGCCACGGTCACGCAGAGCACGCACAACAGCAGGGCCAGGGGGGCGGCCATCGGCTCGCCCTCGCTGAAGCGCACCTGGGCGGCCACCAGCGGCATGCAGATGAGGACGATGGGCAGCAGCCGCCGGGGCAGGAAGAGCGCCTTGAGCGTGGCGCGGACCAGGGAGCCTTCGTTCATGGCTCAGCGCGTGAGCGCGTCCACTCGCGCGGTGGCGTCCCGGACGCAGTCGGTGAGGCCCACGCCCCGGTAGGCGTTGCCGGTGAGGGACAGTCCGGGCAGATGGGCCAGGGCCGCGTCGATGGCCGCCAGCCGCTCCAGGTGTCCCCGGTTGTACTGGGGAATGCCCCGCTTCCAGCGGACGGCCTCGGTGAAGACGGGCTCGGCCGTCACGCCCGCCATGAGCCGCAGTTCCTCTTTCGCGAGCGTCACCAGCGCCGCCTCGTCCAGCTCCACGAGGTCCGGCCGGGTCGCGCCTCCAATGAGGCACGTATAGAGGATGCGGCCGCCCTCGGTGCGCCAGGGGAAGGTGGACGAGACGTGGATGACGCCGAGCACGCGCCGCCGCTCGGCCGCGGGCACCAGGAAGCCGAAGCCGTCCGGTGGTGGCACCGTGCCCGGAGCGAAGCCCAGGTGCACCACCGCCATGGGGGCGTAGACGATGCCCGCCAGCCGCTCCGCGAGCGGCGCGTCCAGGGGCCGCACGAGTTCCGCCGCCGTGTGCGCGGGCACCGCCAGCACCACCCGGTCCGCCTCCAACTCCTCGCGCCGACCCGCTTCCTCCACCGCGACCCGCCAGCCGGGGCCCTCGCGTCGCAGCCCCACCACCCGGGCCCCGGTGTGGAGCACCGGACCGAGCGCCTGGGCGAGCGCGTTCACCAGCACTCCCAGGCCGCCATCGAAGGAGGCGACGGCGCCCGTGGTCGTCGGTGTTCCCTCGGGAGGTGGGGGCGCCGCGCGTTTCTCCTTCTGGGCGCGCACCATGCCCACGAGCAGGCTGCGGTGCCGCTTCTCCAGGGCCGCCACCTGGGGGAAACACGCCGCCACGCTCAGCGACTCCATGTCGCCCGCGTAGATGCCCGTCTGCATCGCGTCCACCAGCACCCGCGTCGCGGCCTGGCCCACATGCCGCCGTCCGAAGTCGGCCAGGGACTCATCGCCTCCCGGTGCCCGGGGACTCAGGGGCTCGCCGAGCATCCGCAGCTTCGCGCTCCAGGGCAGCACATCCGAGCGGAGGAGCGCCGGGGGGGACTGGGGCAGGGCTCGCAGCCGTCCCCCCGTATAGAGGTAGCGCCGCTTCGCCGCGGGGTCCGCCGTCCGGATGCGATCCTCGATGCCCAGACGGGCCGCGAGCGCGCGCAACGTGGGCTCCCGATCCAGGAAGCTGTTGGGGCCGGCCTCGGTGATGAAGCCGTCTCGGCGATTCGTCTGGATGTTGCCGCCCGGACGCGCCCCCGCCTCCAACAGCGTCACGTCGGTGCCCCGCGCGTGCAGCCCCTGCGCGAGCACCAGACCACTGATTCCGCCTCCAACGACGACGACGCGCATGTCCGCTTCCTCTCCGCTTACGGGTAGAGCACTTCCGTCCTCCAGCCGTCTCCCTCGCGCAGGTACACGAGCCGGTCGTGCAGCCGGCTCGGGCGCCCGTGCCAGAACTCGATGCGGTCGGGGACCACCCGCAGGCCCGACCAGTGCGGGGGCCGGGGCACGTCCTGGCCCTCGTACTGCTGCGTGAGCGCGTCCACCCGCTTCTCGAGCATCTCGCGCGAGGGCAGGGGTTGGCTCTGCAGGCTCGCCCACGCGCCCAATTGGCTGCCGCGAGGCCGGCTGTGGAAGTACGCATCCGCTTCCTCGTCCGATACCCGCTCCACGCGGCCCTCGATGCGCACCTGCTGCTCCAGGGGCTTCCAGTGGACGCAGATCGCCGCCCAGGGGTGTCCCAGCAGCTCGCGTCCCTTGCGGCTCTCCAGGTTGGTGAAGAAGACGAAGCCGCGCTCATCGAAGTCCTTGAGCAGGACCACGCGCGCGGACGGCCGGCCCTCGGCGCTCACCGACGCCACGACCATGGCGTTGGGGTCCACCGGTATGACGCGCCGCGCCTCTTCGTAGAGGACGGCGAAGCGTTGGATGGGATCCTCCGGTAGTTCCACGGCTTCCTCCATGACAGGTCACTCTCCGAGTGCGGGTCCACTCGCGTGGGTGTTGACTCGTGCGTCCCACACGTCATCGTCTGCGTCCATGAAGATTCTCTACGTGGCCTCCGAAGTCACGCCCTTCTCCAAGACGGGTGGACTCGGGGACGTGGCGGGAGCCCTTCCCGCCGCGCTCGCATCGCTCGGCCACGACGTCAAGGTCGTCTCTCCGCGCTACGCCTCCGTCCAGGACGCTCGCCTCGCGCCCACCGGCCACTCGTTGGAGCTGCGTTTTCCCTTTGGCACCGAGCGTGGCCCCATTCTCTCCCTGCGCCCGGCACCCAACCTGGAGCTGCTCTTCCTGGAGCACGAGGGCTACTACGGCCGCGGCGGCCTCTACGGAGACCATGCGGGGGAGTTCGGCGACAACCATCGCCGCTATGCGTACCTCTCCCTGGGCGCGCTCCAGGCCTGTCAGCGCCTGGACTTCATTCCGGACATCCTCCACGTCAATGACTGGCAGACGGGGCTGCTTCCAGTGGCGCACAAGCGGGGCTTCCTGGGCACGGCGCTCGCGCGCTCCAAGAGCGTGCTCACCATCCACAACCTCGCCTACCAGGGGCAGTTCGGCAAACAGATCATGCCCGAGCTGGGCCTGCCCTGGGATCTCTTCAATGCCGAGCAGGGATTGGAGTTCTACGACGGGGTGAACTTCCTCAAGGGCGCCATCCAGTTCTGTGATGCCCTCACCACGGTGTCGCCCACCTACGCGCGGGAAATCCAGGCGCCGGAGGCCGGGGCCAACCTGGACGGGCTCCTGCGCCGGCGTCAGGGCGTGCTCAGTGGCATCCTCAACGGCGTCGACGTGGAGGAGTGGGACTCGCGGACGGATCCGCACCTGCCCGCGCGCTATGGCCCGGAGGACCTGACGGGCAAGGCGGTGTGCCGGCGCGAACTGCTCGGGCGCTTTGGCCTGGAGCCCACGGATGCGCCGGTGTTTGGAATCGTCTCGCGGCTCGCGTGGCAGAAGGGCGTGGACCTGCTCCTGGAGGTGCTGCCCGGGGCGCTCGAGCAGGGCATCCGCTTCGTGGCGGTGGGCAGTGGCGAGAGCCGGTACGTGGATGGCCTCCGGGCGCTCCAGGAGCGCTTTCCCGGGCAGGTGGGGACCTTCATCGGCTTCGACGCGGGCCTGTCCCACCTGGTGGAAGCGGGGGCGGACTTCTTCCTCATGCCCAGCCGCTACGAGCCATGCGGCCTCAACCAGATGTACTCGTTGCGCTACGGCACCGTGCCCGTCGTCCGGGCGACGGGAGGGCTCGCGGACACGGTGCGCGAGGGCCCGGAGGGCAACGGTCTGGTCTTCCATGACTTCCACCCGGACGCGTTGCGGGCGGCCATCGACCGGGCCCGGGCCCTGTACTCCGACTCCGTGCGTCTGCGGGCCTTCCAGCAACGGGGAATGAGTCAGGACTTCTCCTGGAGCGGATCCGCGCGGAAGTACGAGCGCCTCTTCGCTTCCCTGTTATCGGAATAGTGGGGCTTCACGCGAAGCTAGGGTAGGGTGAGGTCGTGGCGTCTCAACCGGACCTGGGTGGTTACGAGGTCGTTGGCCGTCTCGCGGTCGGCGGGATGGCGGAAGTGTACCAAGCGAGGGCGAAGCTCTCGACTCAGCGCTCGCCGGGAGAGCCGGACGAGATCGTGCTCAAGCGTCTGCTGCCCTCGTATCGGAACGAGGGCGCGTACGTGAAGGCCTTCGTCGACGAGGCGAAGCTCACCGTGCGCCTGCGCCACCCGAACATCGTGCGCACCTTCCGCCTCTTCAAGGCGGGGCCGGACTACCTGATGGTCCAGGAGCTGGTGTCGGGCCGCACGCTGGGCTTCATGCAGGACTTGTTGGTGAAGGCGGGCGCGGTGATGCCACCGGAAGCGGCCTGCTACATCGCCTGGTGTGTGCTCAAGGCGTTGGACTACGTCCATCGCGCCAAGGCGGGCGAGGGTGGTGCCACCATCATCCACCGCGACATCAACCCGGCCAACATCCTCTTGAGCGTGGCGGGCGAGGTGAAGCTCACCGACTTCGGGGTGGCGGACGTGGAGGGCGTGATGCGCGGGGACTCGGGCGCGTTGCGCGGCACGCTGCCGTACATGAGCCCGGAGCAGGTGCTGGGCCAACCGGTGGACGCGCGCAGCGACCTGTTCTCCGTGGGCATCATGCTCTGGGAGATGCTGGCCGGCCGGCGCCTGCATGTCGCGGAGGGTGAAGCGGAGCTGATGCACCGGGTGCGGGACGCGCGTGCGCCGCTGCTGTCCTCGCTGCCGCTGGAGTTGCCCGACTACGCGGTGCAACTGGTGCGCAAGGCCCTCTTCGCGGACAAGACGCGGCGCTTCCAGTCGGCCGCGGAGTTCATCCGCGCGCTGGAATCGCTCTCGCGCCGCACGGGGTGGCCGCTCACGGTGGAGGCCCTCAAGCCGTTGCTGGGGGGCTGATGCTCCGGCGCGCCTTCCTGCTGCTCGTGCCGGGCCTGGCGGGGTGCGCCGGGGTGACGTTGCGCTCCGGGGCGCTGGACGAGGCGGCGCGGGTGCGCGAGCTGGGACTCGCCTTCACGCCCAAGGGCTCGGGCGCGCTCTCCCTGGCGCTGGACGTGGACAACCCCACCCTCTGGGACGCGGCCATCACCGGGGTGGACTTCACACTGCGCTTGAATGGACGGCGCTACGCGGTGGGCACGCGCGGAGTCGAGGAGACGCTGGCCTCGCATGAGCGGCGGGCGCTCGACCTCTCCTTCCCCCTGAATTCCGAGCCCACGGGCCTGAATGGAGCAGAGTCCCGCACGTGGCGGGTCCAGGTGGAGGGCACGGTGGTGCTCGCCTTCGCCGGGAGCACGGTGCGTCGCCTGCCCTTCCAGGCCGAGCGCTTCCTGCGGCTCCCGTACTTCCGGCCCATTCATCTCGAGCCGGAGTGAGCCGCGCGCTCAGGCCTTGGGCTCGGCGGACTCCGAAGTCAGCTCCGTGGAGGCTTCCTTCTGGGTCGACGTGGAGTCCTTCGGCGTGGCGGGCTTGAGCTTGAGCAGGCGCACCCGGTCCACGCGCGCGCCCTCCTTCGCGTACACGGTGAAGGCCCAGCCGCCGTAGGTGAAGCGCTCGCCCACGTCCGGCAGGTGGCCGGCCATCGAGGACAGGAAGCCTCCCAGGGTGTCGAAGTCCCCCTCGGGCAGTGGGAAGCCGAAGCTCTGGGTGAAGCGGTCCACCTCCATGGCCGCGTCCACCAGGAAGCCGCCATCGGCCTGCTTCTCCACCTGCTTCTCCTCCACCTCGAATTCGTCGCCGATGTCGCCGACGATTTCCCGGAGGATGTCCTCCAGCGTGACGATCCCCATGAAGCCGCCGTACTCGTCCACGACGATGGCCATGTGGATCTTCTGCCGCTGCATCTCGCGCAGCAGGTCGCCAATGGGCTTGAGCCAGGGCACGAAGTGGGCCGGGCGGATGGTGTCCTGCAGGACGATGAGCTCCGGGTGCTGCAGCAGCGGGATGAGGTCGCGCGCGTGCAGCACGCCGACGATGCGGTCCACGTCGTCACGGTAGACGGGGATGCGCGAGTGGTTCTCCTCGGCCAGCAGGCGCAGCACCTCGGTGGGGGTGGTGGACACCTCCACGCACACCACCTCCGTGCGCGGCACCATCACGTCCCGGCAGCGCTTGTCGGACAGCTCGAAGATGGAGCGGATGAGCTGGGGCGCGCTCTGGTCCACCTCCTCCTGGGCGGCCTGTGCGGCGAGCAGCTTCTCCAGCTCCTCGAGGGGCGGGGGCGGGGGCTCGAAGCGCAGGGTGCGGCCAAAACCCCGGGCCACCAGGTTGATGGGCGCCATGCACAGGCGCATGGGCGGGTAGAAGAGGAAGACGAGCAGCGACACGAGCCACGCCAGGCGCAGCGCCCAGCGCTCGGGCCCCGCGTTGGCCAGGCCCCGCATCGTCACTTCCACGAGCGTGGCGAGCACGCCCACGAGCAGCGCTCCGGCCAGCACCGTGGCCACGCCCAGCGCGGGCCCCGAGCCCAGCCGGGTGAAGTCGAGCAACTGCGGAGGCACGAAGGCCCCGATGGCCGCGGCCAGGAAGCCGCTGAGCACCATGCCCACGCGCAGGGCGGTGGCGGTGGCCTCGCGCTCCGTCTTGTGGCGAAACACCCGGCGGCCCGGGCCCGGCTGGGACTTCGCCAGCTCCTGGGCCTTCAGGTCGGACGTTCCGTAGAGCGCGGATTCGGCGGCGGCGATCAATCCCCGGAAGAAGACGAGGGCCAGGCAGGCGGTCCAGAGGACCCAGGTAGGCATAGAGGCGTCCTTCATACCCCGTGGTAAGAGACCGCGCACCCTTTCGTGAAGGAGGCTTTCTTCATGCGTCCACCAGTCAGCCGCGTCGTCCTTCTCGCTCCCCTGGCAGCGCTCGTCCTCTTCCTGGCCGCTCCAGGCGCACGGGCCTGGCCGGTGGAGGTGTCGGTGCGGCTGGAGCCGGGCAAGGAGCGCTTCCACAGGTTGAGCGTGGTGGACTGGGTGGAGGTGGAGGATCCGTCCATCGTCACGGCGGAAGTGCTCACGGGCAGCAACGAGCTTCTGCTCACGGGCCTCAAGCCGGGCCACACCCTGCTGCTGCTGTACGCGGAGGGGAAGTTCGCCGTGTGGGGGCTGACGGTGGCGGCGCCGGGCGGCGAGGCGGCCAGCGCCGCGGCGGAGCCGATGACCGCGGCGCGCAAGGCCTGTCCGGGCCTCAAGACGACCGAGGGCGCCGAGCGCTCCCTGACGGTCGAGGTGAAGGACGCGCGCTGCCGCGAGGCCCTGCGCGCGGTGCTCAAGACGGAGGCGTACCTGGCTCGCGAGCTGGACCTGACCTTCGATCTACCGCTGATGCAGGAGCAACTGGCCGCCCTGTCCGCGCCCTTGAAGGCCCAGGGCCTGCGCGCGAGCTATCACGGGGCGGGGCTGGTGCTGGAGGGCTCCACGACGCCCGAGGGCCACCGCAAGGCCTTGTGGGCCTTGTTCCATCAATCCGTGGGTCGCGTGCCGCTGGAGGACCGTGCCGAGGTGCGGCGTCCCGCCCCGCCCGACGACGCGGGCACGCCGCCCACGCCGGTGCCCTGACGCTTGCCAGAGATACCCCGGCGAGGGGGCGAGGGACGCGTTAAGCCACGCCCCTTCCATTCCACGAGGGGTTGACGCACATGAACTATCGGATGCTGGGCCGCACGGGTCTGTATGTCTCGGAGCTGTGTTTCGGGGCGATGACGTTTGGTGGCGAGGGCATGTTCAAGGTCGTGGGAAACCAGGGACAAGCCGAGGCCGACACGCTGGTGGGCCGCTGCCTGGACACGGGCATCAACTTCTTCGACACCGCGGACGTCTATTCCAATGGTCAGTCCGAGCTGATGCTCGGCAAGGCGCTGGGGGCGCGGCGCAAGGACGTCGTGCTCGCCACCAAGGTGCGTGGGCGCATGGGTCCCGGCGTCAACGAGGTCGGCCTGTCGCGCGGACACATCATGGACTCGGTGCACGCCAGCTTGAAGCGGCTGGGCACCGACTACATCGACCTGTACCAGATCCACGGCTTCGACGCCGTCACGCCCATCGACGAGACGCTGCGCGCGCTCGACGATCTGGTGCGTCAAGGCAAGGTGCGCTACCTGGGCGCCTCCAACCTCGCGGCCTGGCAGTTGATGAAGGCGCTCGGCATCAGCGAGCACCGCGGGCTCTCGCGCTTCGAGTCGTTGCAGGCCTACTACAGCATCGCCGGCAGGGACCTGGAGCGTGAGCTGGTTCCCTTGATGAAGGACCAGCAGGTGGGTCTGATGGTGTGGAGCCCGCTGGCGGGTGGTTTGCTGAGCGGCAAGTTCCGCCGGGATTCCCAGGCGCCCGAGGGCGCTCGCCGCTCCGCGTTCGACTTCCCCCCGGTGAACCGGGAGCGGGCCTGGTCCGTCATCGACGCGATGGACGGCATCGCCCGTGCCCACTCCACCTCGGTGGCGCGGGTGGCGCTGGCGTGGCTGCTGCACCAGCCGCACGTCACGACGATCATCATCGGCGCCAAGACGGCCGAGCAACTCGAGGACAACCTCGCGGCGCCCTCGCTGAAGCTCTCCCCCGAGCAACTCGCCGCGCTGGAGACCGCCTCGGCGCTTCCCGCAGAGTACCCGGGCTGGATGCTGGCCCACCAGGGCCAGAACCGCTCTCCCTCGCCGAAGTAGCGGCCTGAGTGGCGGACCGCCGACTGTCGGAGGGTCGCCGAGGAGCGGAAGACCGAGTTGGAGGGGGGGGTCGCACTCCAGTAACCGCGACGCCCGGCATTGAACCCGGAAGCAACACCTCGCCGTGAAGCTGTTGTGTTCAGGACAACATGGGAAGAGCCGTCATCCTGGCTTTCAGAGGGAAGAGGGGGTTGGCTCGGTTCCTGCTCTTCATCCGGACACGCTCGGCGAGTTCGCCGGGCCGCCGCGACGCCTCGTGCTTCGCGTCCCCCATGAAGAGAGGACCCCCATGCTCCGCTCCCTGCTTCGTCCCTCCCTGATGCTCGCCTGTGTCCTCGCGTCGGGTTGTGGTCCCGCCCCGGAACCCGAGCCCGTGCCCTCGTCCGAGGGTGCCCTCACCCAGAACCTCCGGTGGCCGAGGTGGATCAAGATCGTCGCGGCGGACTTCATGGGTGCGCTCGAGGGCGCCCAGACGGGCGCTCAGATCGGCGGCATCTTCGGCCCCGAGGGCGCGGTCATCGGTGCCGGCGTGGGCGCGGTCATCACCGGCGCCCAGGCCTCCGGCGAAGCCGCCGCCCGGAACACCACCACCCAGGGCGTGGTCGCGGGCACCCGCGCCACGGTCAGCCCGGCCAACTCCCTCAACCCGTTCGATTCCATCGGCCAGCATCACAACGCGGGCCTGGACAGCATGGTGTCCATCATCGGCCCGGGGGGCTGCATCCCCAACCCGTTCCCCTTCCCCTTCCCCCGCGACCGGACCAAGGGCCCCATCTGGGATTACGCCAGCAGGGCGATGAAGGCTCCTCAGGAGTTCCTGTCGCAGCCCGCGCTCGAGCCCGCTTGGAATGAGTCGCTCGACTTCGTCGCCGTGGCCGCGGACGAGGACATCGAGGTCTCCGTCCAGAATCGCGTGAAGAGCGGAAAAATGTCGGCGGCCGTGGGTGAGCGCGTCATCCGCTACTTCAATGCGATCGCGCCCCTGGACACGGACAAGATGATCGAGGCCACGAAGTCCTTCGAGAAGGAGACGCTGGCGGACAAGGCGCTGAAGGAGCAGGAGCGCACTGGCCTGCTGCGCGCCTACTCCGTTGCTCGCTACAGCGCGGTGTACTGGGCCGATCAGGCCGCCCGGAAGACCGCCTCGCCCTGGTGCGGCTGCAGCAAGTAATCCGGCACCGTTCAACACGCATGGCCCGGGCCCTCCAGGGTGGAACCTCACCAGGTTCCTCTCGTGGAGGGCCTTCTGGTTTTTTGTGACGGTATTTCGCCCGGGGCCGGCCTCCGGACCCAGTCACGTGGCGAGGGTTGCTTCTGGGGACATGGAGAGAAGCTCGACCCACGCGATAACACGAGCCACCTCATGGCTGGAGGGAGCGAGGCTCGGGAGGTGGGTCGCGCACGGGCATGTAGCACTTGCCCTTGTACTCAGCGGTTGTCCGGGGACAGGGGGCGCGTTGCTCGAGCGTGACCCAGCAACCGCCATTGATCTCCACCTCCGTGCCCTCGATGCAGGGGGGCTTGTGCTGACCCTTGTACGGAGTGGAAGGCAGGGGATAGCCGATGGAGGAGGGGGATGGCGCTGCCAGGTCGACCCAGCTCGGGGGCTCGGCGGACACGGTCTCCGTTGTTTCCGTGGCCCAGGGGGCATTCGTGGAAGCGGGAGGCCGGGGCCAGAGCAGCAGGACGGCGAGAGCCATGCCTCCGAGTGCCGCGAGGCCCAAGGCGGGCACATGTGGGCGCGAACGTAGACGAGGCGCGGGGAGAAGCGTGCGGTCGAGGAGGGTGGCTGTCTCCTCCCGGTCCTCGACGCTGGCCAGGGCGCCCGACAGACGGACGTACAAGAGCGTCAGCTCGTGAAGTGCTCGGGTGGTGGCCCCTGGAGCGCGCTCCACCTCCACCGCGAGGAAGGGAGGGGCGACCTCGCTCAGGGAGCGCACGGCCCAGGCGGCACGGGGCACCCAGGGGTGGGTGGGGTCGGGAACCAGCACGAGGGCGGGGGCGCCCGTTTCGTGATGGTGCGCCTCGTGGATGCGGCCCACGGCTGGGTCCGAGTCCGGGTGCAGCCTACCAAGGACGTACGGTCCCAATCGCTCGCCTTCGCGGGGGTGAGTGCCACTCACGTCTGCCTCTCCTTTCGAGGTGAGTCCAAGGAGCTTACCTCGGGAGTCAGACGGTTCGTACTGGCTTCAGCACCTCGCTGGCCTTCGCCAGCTGAGCGTTGAGCCCATCCCATGATGAACGAACGTGACCTCCACGAAGCGGAGCCAGCGCTGCGCGCGAGACTCGAGGAGCTCGGGGCGAAGCGCTGCGAGGCTCGGAGGCGGCGCTGGAGTCGGAGGCGGACTTCGAGGAGGTGATGGCGCTGGTGGAGCTGGCGACCGGGGCGCGGGTGGTTCGCACGCGGGAGGACCTGCACCTGCTCACGTTGGAGCAGCCGGGACCGGAGGTGATTCGCAGCGGAACCGTCGGGGAGCGCGGGCTGGCGCGCTGGGAGGCACCGCGACGGACGCCGGAGGGGATGGTGTTCTACGCCAACTCCTCGGCCGGACACCAACTCTGTTGCCGTCTGGAGGGGTACGGCACTCGTTGACTCACTGGAGCGCTTGGCGGCGCTTCGAAGCCGCAGAACTCTCTCGGAACAGGAATTGTACGCGTTCACGCGACTGGCTTGTTGGAGAACGAGGGAGTAGGCGCTCAGGCGAGCAGGCAGGGGTAGACATGACGGGAGAAGTTGTGCAGTAGAATCTCATGGGAGAAGTAGATACCAGAGATGCACGGCTCGCGTGGTTGGAAGCGCGGCATGCCGAGGACCAGGCGACCATCGCCGCTTTGAGGCGAGAACTGTCCGAGGCGCGAGCAACCCTTGCCGAGTTGCGGGCCGCGGTGCTCGAGTTGGAAGCACGACTGGGGCGAGACTCGAGTAATTCCGACAAGCCGCCTTCTACGGATAAGCCCACCAGCAGACGGCAGCGAGAGAAGAAGCGCAGGGGCACGGGACGCAAGCCGGGAGGGCAGGCAGGGCATGAGGCACACCACAGGCAGTTGCTGCCGGAGGAGAAGGTGGACGAGGTGAAGCCGGTGCTGCCACGGGAGTGCAGCAGGTGCGGAGGGCCGGTAGAGGCAAGACAACAAGGGCCGCCAGCACACAGGCACCAGGTATGGGAAGTGCCAGAAGTGAAGCCGTACGTCACCGAATGGCGGCTGCTGTATGGGTATTGCGCCGGGTGCGAGCGCTGGACGTCGGGAGAGTTGCCCCCAGGTGTGCCCACGGGAGCGTTCGGCCCCCGGCTCATGGCGCTGGTGGCCTACATGACAGGTCTGCTGCGTCTGCCCAAGAGGCCAGTGCAATGGCTGTGGAGAGACGTCCTGGGGGTAGAAGTGGCACTGGGCAGCGTCTCCAAGGTAGAGGGGCAAGTGAGTCAGGCACTGGCCGCCCCCGTGGAAGAGGCGCGCCAGTACATCCGAAGGCAAAGAGGCCCGGTGCACTTGGATGACACAGGCTGGCACGAGGGCTCCCTGCGCAAGGCGTTGTGGGCGGCGGCCACGGGTCTGGTGGCCGTGTTCCTCATCGCCGAGGGTCGGAGCAAGAAGGTGGCCCAGGAGATAATGGGCAAGGACTTCCAGGGCATCGTGGTGGCCGACAGGGCCCGGGCGCACAGGTGGTTGGGCGTGGAGCGCTGGCAATTGTGCTGGAGTCACCTGCAACGCAATTTCCAGAGTTGGGTGGACAGAGGCAGGGAGGCAAGCGAACCAGGCAAGCATTTGGTGGAATACACCGCCACGCTCTTTCGACTGCTGCGCCGGGTCCGCGATGGCACGCTGCGGCGCAGCACCATGCTCCGGAGGATGGACGAAGTACGTCAGCGCGTCCGTGCGGTGTTGGAGGAGGTGAGCGTGGGTGTGGATGAGAACGCCGCCCGAGCAGCCCGAGAGCTTCTGGAGTTGTGGAAAGCGCTGTGGACATTCATGAAGCACGAGGAGGTGCCGGCCACCAACAACCATGATGAGCGACTGCTGCGCCATGCCGTGTGTATGCGCAAGGTATCCTTCGGCACCAAGAGTTCCGAGGGGAGCCGCTTCATCGAGCGCGCCCTCTCCACGGTGACGACGCTGCGGTTGCAGAACCGTCCCGTGCTTTCATTCCTTACCCAGGCGGTTGAATCCTGGTTGCATGGACAGAGCGCTCCTTCCCTGCTGCCTCCTCTCGCCCCCGGCCGTTATGCTACTGCTTGAGGTATGCTTTCATCTCCAACCCCGTGAACGCGTACCCCGCGTTGATGAAGGCGTTGACGGCGCCATTGGCGCAGGACCAGCAGCCGTCCGCCCGAGCATGCGCCGCGAACTCACGCGCTCCCGCGACAGCCACCTCGGTCTTGCCAAGCGACTCGTGGATGGAGGTCCGCAAGCGCCGGAGATGGGAGCGCATCGGATCCGAGATCGGAAGGATCTCCAACCCCCTGACGAGCCAGAACACGGCCCGGGCCATGCCCCAACGATAGTGGAGCGCGAACACCCCTCGCACGAGCGCGCCCTGGGCTCTTGCCCAGAACCAGGGAAACACGAGCACGAGGCTGACGAGGAGTTCGAGTGCGAACCTGGACAGGTCTTCTGGAAGAAAACTCGTGAAGTCGGTGTACATGGCGAGGGGTCGAGACACTTGGTGATACCACCTTCCCAAGGACTTGATCGGTCCGCGTCAGCGCGGACGCACGCGCAAGTGCGCCTCATCGGCATTGGGTCGACCCAAGAAGGCATCCAGCAGGCGCGTTTCGATGGATGAGCCAACCGCGCTTCGAGTTCCCTTCGTCCGATGAACTCCCACGCGGCCAGGGCCAGATGGCGGACGGCTATCGTGAACTGAGCACATGACAGCGGCCAGCCCCGAGCACGTGGCCCTCGCCGCCCGCGTGCGCGAGCTGCTCGAGCGCGCGGGCCTCATCGCGCGGCCTCATGCTCTCCGGTAGGCTCGGGCCCCATGTCCTCGTGGCCCCGCGCGATGGTGTTGCTCGTCCCCCTCCTGCTCGCGTGGCCCTCGCGTGCCCGGGCCTGTGACTGCGGGCTCCAACTGGACGTGCGAGATGCCCTGAACTCGGCGCGGGTGCGCGCCGACCTCATCTTCCGAGGACAGGTCGTCGAATCCCGGTCGGACGAGACGCGCGTCACCGTTCTTCTCTCGGTCCGCGAGACCTTCAAGGGTTCCGTCGCCGCCATGCGGCTCGTTTCCACGTCCGCCGCCTCACCCGAGCGGTTCACGTGTGGCTCCCACTTCCAGAAGGGCGTCGAGTACCTCGTCTACGCCTCGGGAGATGAGGTGCGGGGCTTCTCCACGGATCGCTGCGCGCGGACCCAGCCCGCGAGTGAGGCCACCGCCGAGCTGGCCTCCCTGCGCGCGGGCACCCTCCCCGAGCGGCCCGTGGCGCTGCGCCGCCTGCGCGCGGACGGCTCGTGGGGACCCGTGGAGTCGATGTCCGGCGTGAAGTGCGCCTGGGCGCGCGCCGACACCGCGCTCTGCGGCTGGCGCCAGGAGCCCCAACCCCTCCCGCCCGGCTCCCCGGCGGCGAGCCCGGGCCTGTTGTGCGCGTTCGCTCCGGAGGGCACCTCGGTGTCCCCCTGTCGGCTCGTGCCCGATGTGTCCCGGCCCCCCAGGCGTTGAACCTCCCCGGCCGTGTGCGTATAGGCGGGATAGGGAAGTTGTTGAGGGGGAGGGCTGGAAGCGAGGGTTCGAGAAGGGCTGCTGCCGGGTGCCACGCGGGCTGAGCGCCGTGCCGGTGGAGAGGAGGTGCAGCCCCTTTGAGCACACGCCGACCCAGGAGGCCCCCCACAGGGGGAGGCATCAGGGGAGTGGGCGTCTTTGGCGGCGTGACTGCTCGAGGCTCAACACCCCGCGTGCTGGGGAGGCCCCTGCGCTGCAGCCAGCGGCAGCAGGCCGCGTGGGCAGTGCCAGGTGCTGCGGAATGGCGCGACCGCGTTGGGGGCCGTCAGGTACGCCAACACCCGGCGCCTGCCTCCACACCAGGCACAGATGAAGACGTCCAACGCGAACGTCCCGCGCGGCATCTACGCCCAGTCCACTCGCGGTGTCCTCTCCTTCTTTGGCTCCTTGCTGACCGCTGCCTGGGGTGCCACGCTCTCTCCCTCCTCTCCTGCTTGAGGGAGTGTGGTGGGCCTTCTGGCCCACGTTCACCGGCGGGCTCGCGGGCCTGCTGCTCGGATGTGCGCTCGTGTGCTGGCGTGAGCGACGGAGCCCAAGCGCCCCTCGTATTCAAGCCGCGTCAGCGTCGACGGGTTTGTCTCGGACTGGTGCTTCGAGGTCGAAGTCCTGCTGTCCCGACACGAACCGCCGATAGGTCACCGGAATCGAGAACCGCTGTCGGAGACGGGCGAGGTAGTCCGCCCACTCCGGGGTCAACGGCGCGGGCGAGGCGATGACGAGTTCGAGTGGGACCTTCGGCTCCTTCAGGTAGCCGTATTCCATCAGCTGGCCGAGGGCTTCTCGGATGCTGTAGCGGGCTTCGGGGTACGTCTTGAGCTCGATGAGAACGTGGCGGTTCGGAAGCGTCACGGAGAGATCGACTCGCTCATGCTCGGCTCGCACGGCGTCTTCTCCGTATTTCGCGACGAGCAGGTCGTAGAGTTCTGCTTGAAGCTGGTTGTGCAGCAGCTCGACCGCGCCATCTTCCCAGCCCGACTTCACCGCGGTCTCCGCGCGGACAAGTCTCCTCGGAGGCGGCGTCACAACCACCGTGTCCCGGCGCAGAGCCGAAATCATCACATCAGGAGCGAAGTAGATCTGACTGGCCTTCAGGTACTTGCGATTGAACTCGGGGTTGTCGATCCTCTTCGGAGGAGAGAGGAGCTCCAGGTTCTCTGGTCGGAACCGCAGGTCGAACAACTCCTCCGATTCAGCGTCGGCAATCCGCGCGGCGTCACCGCCAACAAGTTCCACCTGCTCGCTCATTGTCCTGAGCCAGCCATTTTTTTTTGTAGACCTTGAACGCCTGTGCGGCCTCTTTTCCATCGATGACCTCGCACTGGCGGATCACACCCACCGCACGCCGAATCCCCCGGCCATCAATCGCGAACAAGTAGAGGTCGATCGCGGAGGGCAAGGTTTGACGTCGGTTTCGGAGCGCCTGCACATACCCGTACTGCCACCCGTCCACGACCCACGAGGTGTTGAAAAGCCATTCCTCGTGGCCGAATCTGTGGGTGGCGCAGTACGTGCCAGGAGACTCTAAGAGCCACCCCTTTCAAGGTCGATGGCAGGTGTTGCTTTTAAACGCTCAGATAGGAAGGGAATGGCGAGCCATGGCTGCTTGGCAGCCTGTCAAGACATAGCCACTCCATGGAGCGCCCGCCACTGAACGCTCTTGGGGTCGTCTGGTCTCTTGGGTGCCTCGGTTCTTCCTTGCTCAGGAGAGCTTCTCACCCTTGAGTACACGCGCTGTCGCCACGTGTTTGCGCGCCACCTCCCCCGGAGCATAGTCGCGGGCTTCACCTTCTTCGCCATTTCCAACAGGGCCGCACTCAATTGCTCCGCGGAGTGCACTTCCTGCTCGGCCCACTCTGCTCAGCGACAACTACACCTCCCCAGCAACGACAGACGGAGTGTTCCGGCTGCTCGGGCGGAGGCGTGCCCGAGAGCACCGCGCGGGTCGAATCGACTCGACCCACGCGATAACACGAGCCACCTCATGGCTGGAGGGAGCGAGGCTCGGGAGGCGGGTCGCGCACGGGCATGTAGCACTTGCCCTTGTACTCAGCGGTTGTCCGGGGACAGGGGGCGCGTTGCTCGAGCGTGACCCAGCAACCGCCATTGATCTCCACCTCCGTGCCCTCGATGCAGGGGGGCTTGTGCTGACCCTTGTACGGAGTGGAAGGCAGGGGATAGCCGATGGAGGAGGGGGATGGCGCTGCCAGGTCGACCCAGCTCGGGGGCTCGGCGGACACGGTCTCCGTTGTTTCCGTGGCCCAGGGGGCATTCGTGGAAGCGGGAGGCCGGGGCCAGAGCAGCAGGACGGCGAGAGCCATGCCTCCGAGTGCCGCGAGGCCCAAGGCGGGCACATGTGGGCGCGAACGTAGACGAGGCGCGGGGAGAAGCGTGCGGTCGAGGAGGGTGGCTGTCTCCTCCCGGTCCTCGACGCTGGCCAGGGCGCCCGACAGACGGACGTACAAGAGCGTCAGCTCGTGAAGTGCTCGGGTGGTGGCCCCTGGAGCGCGCTCCACCTCCACCGCGAGGAAGGGAGGGGCGACCTCGCTCAGGGAGCGCACGGCCCAGGCGGCACGGGGCACCCAGGGGTGGGTGGGGTCGGGAACCAGCACGAGGGCGGGGGCGCCCGTTTCGTGATGGTGCGCCTCGTGGATGCGGCCCACGGCTGGGTCCGAGTCCGGGTGCAGCCTACCAAGGACGTACGGTCCCAATCGCTCGCCTTCGCGGGGGTGAGTGCCACTCACGTCTGCCTCTCCTTTCGAGGTGAGTCCAAGGAGCTTACCTCGGGAGTCAGACGGTTCGTACTGGCTTCAGCACCTCGCTGGTCTTCGCCAGCTGAGCGTTGAGCCCATCCCATGATGAACGAACGTGACCTCCACAACCTCTTCACTCATGACGACAATGGCGGACGGTTTTGGCACCGCAGATACGATGTGCGATACAGGAACGTTTAACTGAAGTTCGCCATCACGTGCTCCAAGAATGTGTTCCGGTAGGCCTCATCCCTGGCAGGCTCTTCACGGGCCGGGAATCTTCTGGTGGCCCTACCGGAACACGTTCTAACTCTGCGAGGTAGCATGCGTTTGACTCAGTGGCTTGCGGTCGTAGTCCTGACCTCCAGTTGCGCAAGCGTACCCAAACCGAGCGTATCGGCGGATTCCTCCCGTCGCGTCGTTTCGGGTTATGCTATCCGCGTGCTCGGAGGCGACGAAGCTTCTTTCACACCCGCGCTTTCGTCTCCCATCACCAAGAACGAAACTCCTTATGACGTCATCGTAGTTGGAGGAGGCATTGCTGGACTCACCTCAGCGGTTTACCTGACTGACCTTGGACATCGAGTACTCCTGCTCGAAAAGGAAGCGCACCTCGGGGGTATCGCCGCAGGCGGAAGTCTCGCCCAAAAATTCTATGATCGCGGGAGTGCTTATTTCACAGACCCCGACGAGGAAGAACAGAAAATCTTGGAGCGCATCGGCCTTGGCGGCTTCCGAGATCAATACGCTATTCCCGAGCCCATCGATAGCTACCTCTGGAAGGGAAAGCTCTACCTGGGCTTTTGGGAATACGAGGAAACCCTTCGTCAACTACCGGCGAGTTTCGAAGTCTTCAAGCATGAACTTGAAATCATTGATGATGTGGGTCTGATTCCTGATCAGCCATTTGAAGATTTTGATTGTACAGACATCGACAAAGAGACTGCGGCGGCACGTAAAGAGTACAATCTTGAGAACCCCAATTGCATGGAGCTGGACGAGAAGACCGCGGCGGATTGGGTTCGCGCGATGCCGACGAAGCTTGCAACTAGATACGACGAGAAGTCCAAGCGGATCTACGCCAGATATGCCAAGGACCTTGCCGACGGCAAACTCGATGCCGCGGATCCGATGAATGATGTCCTGGGACTTCTAGAGCTGTATTGCCGATCCGCTCTTGGCGCCACGCCTGATGAAATCTCGGCAATGGCCTTTGCTAATTTTTATATCTCAGAGATTGAAACCCGCTATAGCACCCCTGTTGGAACTGGGGAGGCAGCTGCACAAATGCAAAAGAGTCTTGAGGCCAAGCCGATGCTGATCGACATCCTCACTCAGGCGGCAGTAGGCAAAATCTCAAACGGTGCGGATTCAGTGGCTGTGATGTATGTAAAAGATGGAAAGACCGTTGAGGCGCGGGCCAGGTTCGCGGTGTTTGCTGCTCAATCGACACTGGGCCCTAAGCTCATCGAGGGCCTCGCCGAGCAGGATCCGGAAAAAGCCAAGATCATGTCCGAAATTCGTTACTTGCATTACTCTGTGCATGCCATCAGCGTAAAAGGACACCCCTACCGCGCGGCCTACGATACGTGGACACGGGCAGCGGATTACACGGATGACGATTTCACCGATCTAATCCTAGGCCGCTGGATGGACCCTGAGATCAAGGGCTATGAAGGAATGCGGGATTTCAAAAAACACCCCAAAGACGATGTAGGGATTCTAACAATTTATCACCCGCTCGGCCAGAAATGGAATGGTAAAGGCTACACCGAAGAGCAAGCCAAGGATCTTGCTCGTGCTGCGACTAACCGAATGCTGCAACTCTATTCTCCGCTCTTGAAGGAGACCTGGGGGACTGAAATTGAGGTTGAGTCCGTCGAAACCAGCCGGTGGCCCTTTTCCGTCCATGTCGCTGAGCCCGGATACTTCAAGACCAAAGCCAAGATCCTTAGACGTCCCTTTGGGCGTATCTTCTTTGCGCACAACAACCTGGGCGTGCCCTCGTTTGAAGAGGCACTCTTTCGGGGCCACTGTGCCGCCAACAACATCCAGAAGCGCCTGCACCCTTCGTTCAATCAGGAGGAGTGGACACGGTGCCCGCTGGAACTGAGGTAGGGCCACCAAGCCAAGGCAAGCCCATGTTCGGGCACGCTCCATCGATATGGCCATGAGGTACGCGCACCTGTTGCAGTGGATTCAATGAGCCAAGTGATGCGCACATTCATGGATGTCAGTGGTGTACACCGACCTACGGGTGATTTTCCGCTCGGCAACTCGCGCGGTACTCGGGCCGCGTCATCGGGGAGCGGGCGAGGGTTGCTTGCGGACGCAGGGGGAGAGGCTTCGGACGCAACAGGATCTGGGAGAGTATGCTCCCGCGGTTGAAGAGCAGGTGCGTGGTGCCGTCCGGCAGCGGACGCTTCATCCTCCAAGCAATGAGGCCGTCTCCTTCAGCAGAACCCACCGCACCTCGCTGGCCTCCGCCAGCTGTAGGGTTGAGCCCATCCCATGATGAACGACCGTGACCTCCACGAGGCGGAGCCAGCGCTGCGCGCGAGACTCGAGGAACTCGGGGCGAAGCGATTCGCAGCGGAACCGTCGGGGAGCGCGGGCTGGCGCGCTGGGAGGCACCGCGACGGACTCCGGAGGGGATGGTGTTCTACGCCAACCTGTGGCGGGAGGGCGGTGCGGATTTCGTGTGCCTGCGCGTGGAGCGCGCCACGCGCTCTATCTCGGTCGAGGTGGTCGACCGGGGATGGTTCGAGATCGCGGCGAGTCTGGGTTGGGCCTGATCCGTTTGAGTGGCCTTACCGCTGAAGTTGGCATCTTAACCCTACTCTCCACGTAACTGGGACAAGTCCACTCGGTTCGAGTTCTTTGACACCGTCTTTGACAACTGGGGCAAGCTCACCCTCATGAGAAAACGGAGTGCAGTGGCGGTTGGAGGTCTGTGGGGGCTCCTGCTGGGGGTGCTCGCGTCCCCGGGGGCACTGGCCCAGGGCTCGCAGGTGTCGGTGGCCACGGTGCCCCGGAAGGAGGATGCGCCCACGCGGGTGATTCCGCGCCTCCACACCTTCTACAAGGTGGGCATCGCCGCGCGCGTGAACCCCACGGGCCTCTTCACCAACCTCGCCTTCCAGGTGCGCTACCGCCTGTACGAGAGCGAGTCGCCCGCGCTGAAGGACAACTTCATCAGCGTGGGGCCGGTGGCCTTCGTGAGCCCCGCCATCGCGCGTGGCGGCATCGGCGTGGAGTTCCAGCCGCTCTCCCTTCTGCAACTGTCCGCCTCCTACGAGGGCCTCAGCTGGTTCGGCAACTTCAACTACCTGCAGTCCTTCCCCAGCCCCAACGCGGACGCGAGCGACCGGCGCCTGGCGGAACTCGGCGGGGAGGAGGGGACGAACTATGCCTCCAGCGGCACCCTGCTGACCCTGGCCGCGGTGCTGCAGGCCAAGGTGGGCCCCCTCGCGGTGCGCACCAACCCGCGTCTCTTCAACTTCAACCTGCGGCTGCGCGACGGGGACAGCGTCTTCTACGAGCCGGTGCTCGACGTGGTGGCCCCCAATGGTGGCTGGGTGGCGACCAATGACGCGGACGTGCTGTACCTGGCGGGCCGCTGGATGGTGGGCCTGCGCTACACGGCCACGGGCAGCTTCTACCGGCCCCAGGACTACCCGGCCGAAGAGATGGACACCGGCCTCAACCCCACCATCCACCGGGTGGGCCCCTTCGTCTCCTATACCTTCCATGACGAGCCCGATCGGCTCTTCAACGCGCCTACGCTGGTGCTCATCTCACAGTGGTTCCTCAGCCACCGCTACCGCACGGGCGCGGAGGTGAGCCAGGCCATGCCGTGGGTCGCGCTCGCCTTCCAGTTCAAGGGCATCCCCTGAGTGAAGGGGCCGTCCTGGCGAGTCGACATCACGGGTGCGCTCTGACACGGTGTCAGACGACTCGTAGGAGGCGAGGCGTCGGAACGAGTCCTTTGACACCTTCCTGGCCTTCCTGGGGACGACCCGGTGCGCACTCCTGCCTCTTCCGTGAGCTCCCTCCTCGTACCCGAGCGCTGTGTCAGCGTCACGACGAGCGACATTGAGAGGGACCCTGTCGAGGCGTAGATAGGAGATTGAGCTGGAGCGAATCGTGAAAGTGCTGACCTGGAACGTCCTCCACCGCGTGCACGCCGAGAACTACGGCGAGCCGGCCATTCACCGTTGGCGCGATGAGCCCGAGCGCGTACGTCGCGTCGTCGACCTTGTGTCGAAGGCCTTGCGCGTCGACGGCTTCGGGGCCGCGCTGCTGCAGGAGGTGAGCGGCGATGTGCTCGAGTCCCTGCGCGACCACCTGCCGACGTGGGCCGTGCTCGACCACCCGTACCCGCGCGTGCCCAGGCAGAAGCGGCCCGGTGCGCCGATGCGCGACCTGAGCGAGTACCTGGTGGTCGTCGCACCCGAAGGCTCGACGGTGCTCCGTGCGCAGTCCTTCACGGACGACCCCGGTAAAGGCGTGCTCGCGGTCACTGTGCCCTCGGGGCTGGTCGTCGCCAGCACGCATGTGAGCTGGGGCCCGAAGGGCGAGGCGCAGTTTGCCACGCTACGGGAGTTGTTCCACGCGTCGAGCGCGCCGGTTTGCATCGGAGGTGACTTCAACGCCGAGCGCGAGGTGCTTGTGCGCGCGCTCGGCGTGGAGGTGGTGGTGGGCGCACTGTCTCCCGGCTCGCCGCGCACGCGTCCCGCGGAGGACGCGACTGGCGGCGTCGACATCGACCACCTGCTGGTCTGCCGCGCGGAGCTCAGTGACTTGCGCGTGCTCGACCACAGCGAGCTGTCTGATCACCGCCCCGTCGCCGCGACCGTGACGTGAGCCGCGGTCGTTCACCTTCTCTCCGCGTCCGCGGTCAGCGGCTCGGCCCGACCAACCTGCTGGACGTCCATTACCCAGAACCGCTGCGATTGAACGGCCCCCGGGTGCGTGCCCGCCGCGGGGAGCGCTCCCGGAAGCCCGTGCCTGTCGGTCTCGCGTAGACGGCCTCGATCGCGCCGCGGCCCCGGAGGAGCGCTGTCCTTGCCCCTCAGGCCGGGATGGGCTGCTCCGGGTGCTCGGGCGGAGGCATGCCCGAGAGCACCGCGCGGGCCGAGTCGATGGCCTCGTGCGTGCCGGCCAGCGCGAGCACGTCTCCCTCCTGGAGCTGCTCGTCCGCGGTGGGGACGACCACCTTGTCCTCTCCGCGCCGGATGGCGAGCACCGTGGCGCCCGTCATGCCGCGCAGGTTGAGCTGCGCGAGCGTGCGCCCCACGGCGGGGCTGGAGGCCTCGAGCCGCACCGGCGTCGGCTCGCCCAGGCCGGGCAGGATGGCGTGCAGGGTGCCCAGGCTGTTGCCGTGCGCCTCCTCATGGGCCTCTGGTTTGACCCGGGACTGGGCGCGCAGCGCCTCGACGATGACCTGGGAGCCCGCGCGCACGTGGCCCTGGAGGTTGGTGGCGCTTCGCCAGAAGCCCACGCCGAGCGCCGTGAGCAGCACCAGCAGGAGGGCGGCGCCGAGGAAGCCGGGCACGAAGGGCTGGGTGATGGCGACCAGGGGCGCGCCCACCGCGAGCACGCTCGCCAGTTGCAGCGTCACCACGAGCGCGCGGCGCGGCGCGGCCGCCCGGTCCAACCGGCCCGCCGCCGCGGGGAAGGCCGCCTCCGCGAGCAGCGTCCCCAGCGAGCGGGCCTGTCGCACCACCCCCACGCAGAAGGGCGTGGCGAGCATCGCCGCCAGTCCGATGGCCAGCGGGTGCACCACGGCGGCGCCCAGGCCGCTGCGCGCCTCCAGCTCCAGGGTGATGCGCTCGAGGAAGATGGACGTGCCGATGATGATGGCGGCGATGAGGGCCGCGTCGAGCAGCAGCAGGCGCACCTTCCCGCGGATCTTCGTGCCCGCCGTCTGGCGCGGCGGGGCCTTGCGCATCTCCTCCACCCAACTGCCATAGAGGGCCGTGAAGGTCTGCAGGGGCTTGGGCAGCCTGGCGTCCACCCAGTTGGCCACGGGCCCCGAGGCCTTGATGAGGAAGGGCGTGGTGAGCGTGGTGATGGCGGACACCGCCACCGCCACGGGGTAGATGAAGTCCCCGGTGGCGTTGAGCGACAGGCCCAGGCCCGCGATGATGAAGGAGAACTCGCCAATCTGCGCGAGGCTCAGGCCGGACTGCACCGCCGTGCGCGTGCCGTTGCCCGTGAGGAACACGCCCAGGGACACGCCCACGAGCTTGCCGATGATGACCACCAGCGTGAGCACCACCACCGCCAGCCAGTGCTGCGCGATGAGCCCCGGGTCGATGAGCATGCCCACCGACACGAAGAAGATGGCGGCGAACATGTCGCGCACCGGCTGCACCAGGTGCTCGATTTCCTTCTCCTCCCCGGACTCCGCCACGAGCGAGCCCGCGAGGAACGCGCCAAGCGCCACCGAATAGCCGAACGACTGCGCCAGCAGGGCGATGGCGAAGCAGATGCCCATGCTCGTCACCAGCAGCGTCTCCGGGCGCTGGAGCCGCTGCACCGCGCGCACCGTGCGCGGGATGACGAACAGCCCCACCACCACGAGCCCCACCAGGAAGAGCGCCAGCCGGCCGATGGTCAGCGTGAGCTGGCCCGCGGACAGGCCCGCGCCGGTGGAGATGGCCGTCAGGGTCGCCATGAGCAGGATGGCGATGAGATCCTCCACGATGAGGATGCCCACGACGATTTCCCGCAGCTTGCCCTTGATGCCCTGCTCATCGAAGGCCTTGGCGATGATGGTGGTGCTGGAGATGGCGATGATGGCGCCCGTGAAGATGCTCTCCTTGGCCGTCCAACCAAACGCCCGGCCCACCACGAAGCCCAGCCAGATCATCAGACTGCACTGGATGGCGGCGGTGATGCTCGCGGTGGGCCCCACCGCCAGCAGCTTGCGCAGGCTGAACTCCAGCCCGAGCGAGAACATCAGCAGGATGACGCCCAGCTCCGAGAGCGTCTGCACGATGCCGGGGTCGGCCACCAGGGGGATGGGGACGTGGGGCCCCATGATGAGCCCCGCGATGATGTAGCCGAGCACCACGGGTTGCCGCAGCTTCTGGAAGAGGATGGACGTCACCGCCGCGACACAGAGAACGGTCGCCAGGGCCTGGAGGAAGATGTGAGCATCGTGCATCGTGAATCACCTGCGGATCGAAAGAAGCCAGCCGAGAGAACACCGAGAGGAGACCGCCTGTGTGTCGTGAGCCGGGGCTCACGCGCTTCGCGGGGGTCCTTGAGCGGGACAGTTGACGACCCGGGGGCGGTCCGCCCTCCGGCCGTCATGGGGCTCGGGGGGCTCGGGGGGGGTGCTCCGCCCACCGCGTGCCGCGTGCCCCCACTCCGGGGCGAGCGCGGGTAGTGGCCGGGGCTCGAAGCGGGGGTCGGGGGAGGGGGGCTCGGGGGCGGCCCGGGACAGGCTCCACGAGCCCGGAGGGGCGGGGTCCAGATCTCCGCGCAGCCTCTCCTGGGAGCCGGGCAGCACCGTGGGCACCGCGGCGGCGCGTGCCTGGGTCCACTCCCGCTCCGAGACGTACGACGCACGCTCACCCGCGAGGAGGACCAGGAGCAGGGCACAGGCCACTGCCGCCAGGGCCCTCCCCCGTGCGACGTGTCGTTCGCGACGAGGGGAGCGGTGGGGCTTCTTCATGAGAGGTGTCCTTGTCTGTACACCCCTCGTTCCGGGAATGCAGCAGACAATGCCACCGCTCCGCTCGCGACGTTTCCAGGGCTATTGCCGGAGCTACTTCCGGGGCTGCGCCGGGGCGGGCCGCGGCGGGGTGCCCGGGGTCGTGCCCGGGGTCGTGCCCGCGGCCCCGGAGCCGCCCACGGCGCCCTGGGGGCCCGTCTTGCCGAGCAGGGCATAGACGTGCTGGCGGTGCTGGGCGACGTTCTGGGTCACCTCGGTGATGAGCACGCTGAGCTGGGCGTCGCCGTCGATGGCCTGATTGCCCGCGGCGATCTTCGCGAGCACGGCGTCATGGGCACCGAGCTGCACGGCCAGATAGGCGCTGTCGAACGCCTTGTCCTTGAGCAACTCCAGGTTCTCCAGGTTCGCCTTGTTCGCCGCCATGGCCCTCTTCTCCGCGTCGTCCATCGGCTTGGGCGCGTCCGCCAGCTTCATCTTCTTCGTCTGCGCGTACGCCAGGAGCTTCTGGTCCGCCGCGGTGTGCTGCTGCACCATCTGCTCGGCGAAGGCCTTCACGTCCGCGTTCTGCGAGTTCCTCAGGGCGAGCTGGGCCTGCTTGATCTCCTGCTGGTTGGCGTAGTGCAGCCGCTCGAGCAGCGCCTTCTCGTCCGAGGGGACGATGGCTCCATTGACATTGGTCTGACCCGCTTTGTCCGCCGCGAACGCCGTGCTTCCCACCACCAGTGCTCCAACCACCATGAACCCCTTCATCATCCGCTTCATGTGCTGCCCCCTTTTGTGCGCTGCGACCACGCACAATGCCCATGCGCGCCGGGGGCACCATGGGACTGGGGTTCCGAGCGTGCGCCACCCCACGGGGAAGTCCTCCTCTGATGGGTGGCCGACGATTGGGCGCCTGGCTGCTTGGCGGAGGCGTGCGGTTTCCATCCCTCTCGTACATCTTCAATGTCCACAAGGTGGAAAGGATGTCGAAGCGTATGACGAGGGAAGTGTGGCCGGGCAATCCGTATCCCAGGGGTGCGACGTTCGATGGGGCAGGGGTCAACTTCGCGGTCTTCTCGCAAGTGGCCACGCGGATCGAGGTCTGTCTGTTCGACCCTCTGGAGCCCTCTCGGGAAGTGGATCGCTTCGATCTGCCGGCGACGACGGACTGTGTGTTCCACGGCTACGTGCCGGGAATGGAGCCGGGCACGCTCTACGGGCTGCGCGTGCATGGCCCGTACGAGCCTCAGCACGGACATCGTTGCAACCCCCACAAGTTGCTGGTGGACCCCTACGCCAAGGCGTTGGTGGGGGAGGTGGACTGGTCCCAGCCCGTCTTCGGCTATTCGCTGGGGCATGAGCAGCAGGATCTGCTGCGCGACGAGCGGGACAGCGCGCCGGGCATGCCCAAGTGCGTGGTGGTGAGTGACTTCTTCGACTGGGGCAATGACCGCTCTCCGAACGTGCCCTGGCGCAAGACGGTCATCTACGAGGCCCACGTGAAGGGCCTCACCATGCGCCACCCCAAGGTGCCCGAGCACCTGCGCGGCACCTACGCGGGCCTGGCCCACCCGGCCATCATCGAGCACCTGACGAAGCTGGGCGTGACGGCCATCGAGCTCTTGCCGGTGCACGAGTACGCGGACGACTCGTTCCTCGGCGAGAAGGGCCTGTCCAACTACTGGGGCTACAACACGCTGTGCTTCTTCGCGCCGGAGCAGAAGTACGCGAGCCGCAAGACGCCGGGCGCGATCGTCAACGAGTTCAAGTCCATGGTGAAGGCGCTGCACGCGGCGGGCATCGAGGTCATCCTCGACGTCGTGTACAACCACACCTGCGAGGGCAACCACCTGGGGCCCACGCTGTCGCTCAAGGGCATCGACAACGCCACCTACTACTGGCACATGCCGGAGGCGCGCTACGACCTGGACTTCACCGGGTGCGGCAACAGCGTCAACGCCTCCAACCCCGCCGCGGCGCGGCTCATCGTGGACTCCTTGCGCTACTGGGTGGAGGAGATGCACGTGGACGGGTTCCGCTTCGACCTGGCCACGGTGCTCGGCCGGCAGAACAAGGGCGAGTTCTCCCCCAACGCCGCCATCTTCCAGATCCTCAACCAGGATCCGGTGCTCAGTCGGGTGAAGCTCATCGCGGAGCCCTGGGACGTGGGCATGGGCGGCTACCAGGTGGGCAACTTCCCCGCGCCCTGGCGCGAGTGGAACGGCAAGTACCGCGATGCCATGCGCCGCTACTGGAAGGGAGACGAGAACCTGGTGGCCGAGGTGGGGCACCGCTTCACGGGCTCCTCGGACATGTTCCAGGGCGCCAAGCGCCGCCCGCAGGCGAGCATCAACTTCATCACCGCCCACGATGGCTTCACCCTGCACGACCTGGTCACCTACGGCCACAAGCACAACGAGGCCAACGGCGAGCGCAACCGCGACGGCGCCGACGACAACCAGGCCTGGAACTGCGGCGCCGAGGGCGAGACGGACGACGCGGCCATCATCTCCCTGCGCGAGCGCCAGAAGCGCAACCTGCTCGCCTCGCTCTTCCTGTCCCAGGGCGTGCCCATGCTGGTGGCGGGCGACGAGATGGGCCGCACCCAGGGGGGCAACAACAACGCCTACTGCCAGGACAACGAGCTGTCGTGGGTGGACTGGAACCTCGACGAGCGCCGCCAGTCGCTCCTGGACTTCACCTGCCGGCTCATCCAGTTCCGCCACCGCCAGCCCGTGCTCCAGCGCCGCCGCTTCTTCGAAGGCGAGCACATCTGGGACTCGGAGCACAAGGACCTGGCCTGGTTCAAGCCGGACGGCCGGGAGATGAACGCGGAGGACTGGCAGAAGCCCTTCGTGCGCTCGCTGGTGTTCCTCCTGGGCGGCGACGCCATCCCCTCCGCGGATGAGCGCGGCCAGCGTATCATCGGGGATGCACTCATGGTGCTCCTCAACGCGCACCACGAGCCCGTGCGCTACACCGTGCCGCCGCCGGCGGAGGGCAGCCGGTGGACGATCGAGCTCTACACGGCGGATGATGCACTCGGGCCCGACGCGCCCGTGCCCGAGGGGCCTTTCGAGCTGACGGGCCGCTCCTTCGCGGTATTCCGTCAGGTGACGGGCGGCTGAGCGACACCGGCATTCCTGGCCGGACCCACACCCTCCGTTCTACCGGGAACAGGGGGTGTCCTCGTTTTGCGGGGGACGCGGTTTTCGGGTGTCCCCAGGAGCGAGAGTCCAGCATAGAATGGGGGGAGGAGCCGGAGTGTGTCCGGTTCTCACCATCATCATTGGCGGTGACTTGGGATGGGGGCCAGTGTGCACGCGTCATCATTTATCTGCCCGGAGCATGGGCAGGAAGGCCCGGCCATGAGTCCTCCCGCCGAGGAGCGCCACCGAATCCTGGTGGTCGACGACAACCCCTCCATCCAGCAGGACTTCCAGCGCATCCTCTGCCGGTCCGAGGAGGGCCGCGAGGAACTGGACGAGATGGAGTCCCTGCTCTTCGGCGCGCCGTCCCGGGAGCGCTCGGACGGAGCCCTCTTCGAGTTGGACTTCGCCTCGGGTGGCGAGGAGGGCGTGAGGCGTGTGCGGGAAGCGGTCCGCTCGGGGCGTCCCTATGCCCTGGCCTTCGTGGACATCCGCATGCCTCCGGGCATGGACGGCGTGGAGACGACGCTGCGCATGTGGCGCGAGGCGGTGGATCTCCAGGTGGTGCTCTGCTCGGCCTATTCGGACTACTCCTGGGATGAGCTGGCGCGCCGGTTGGAGACGAACGAGCGTCTGCTCATCCTGCGCAAGCCCTTCGACAGCATCGAGGTGCGGCAGATGGCGCACGCGCTCTGCGAGAAGTGGGAGCTCTTGCGCGCGAGCCATCAGCGCATGGAGGACCTGGAGCACGTGGTGGAGGAGCGCACGCGGGCGCTGGCGGAGGCCAACGCCCGGCTGTTGCACGCCCAGAAGCTGGAAGCGCTCGGGCGCATGTCGGCGGGACTGGCCCACGAGGTCAACAACCCCCTGAGCTACGTGATGTCCAACCTGCGCCACGTGCTCGACGGGCTCGTGTCCCTGCCCTGCTCGCAGGAGGCGGTGGAGCGGCGCGATGAGTTGAGTGACGCGTGCCGCGACGCGCTGCTGGGCGCCGAGCGCATCGCGCGCATCGTCCAGGACGTGCGCGTCTTCGCCCGGGTGGATGAGCCGCCCCGGGACAGGGTGGATCTGCGCCGGGTGGTGGAGTACTCGCTGTCCATGGTGGCCGAGTCCCTGCGCTCGGGCATCCACGTGGTGCGCGAGTTCCAGGAGGTTCCCTCGGTGCTGGGCAGTGATCACGCGCTGGGACAGGTGTTCCTCAACCTGCTCGTCAACGCCGTGCATGCCTTGAAGGGCCGGCCCCATCCCTCGCTGCGGCTCGGCATCTCGCGGCGGGAGGATGGCCGCGTTGCAGTGGAGGTGCAGGACAACGGCTGTGGCATACCGCCGGAGCACCTGAGCCGCCTCTTCGAGCCCTTCTTCACGACGAAGCCGGTGGGGACGGGCACGGGGCTGGGCCTGTCCATCTGCCACGGCATCGTGACGCGGCTGGGGGGGGACATCGTCGTAGAGAGCACTCCCCAACAGGGCACCACTTTTCGTGTGGTGCTGCCCGCCGCACCGGAGGAGGCTTCAGCGCATCCGCCGGATGCGTGAGGCCCGGCGTCGAGGTTTCGCCAAGCAGGGGGGCAAGGATCATGAACTGGAATCCGCGTGTCTGGCTCTTGAGGCACCTGGACGAGGCCTTGCACGCGCGGGAGCGCCAGTTGTCTCCGGACGAATCGCGGCGCTTCCGGGTGGTGTTGGGCGCCGCGGGCCTCGTGCTCGTGCTCGACCTGGCCTACCTCGTGGTGTTGCCGAGCTACCCTCCGTTGCAGCGCGGCACGCAGGCGCTGGCCGTGGGGCTCGGTCTGTTGGCGTGCGTGGGCGTGCTGGTGCTGATTCGCCGGTCTCGCTCGCCCACGCTGCCCGCCGTCCTCCTGTGCGCGTCGTTGTCGGCGGCGATCGTGCTGGCGACGTTCTCCATGGAGCTGCCCGGCGCGGTGGCCCACTCGGTGAACATGTTGGTGCCGATGCTGGCCGTCTACCTGCTGGGCACGCGCCTGGGCTTCGTCTTCACCGCCTTCTTCGTGTTCAACGCGGCGTTCCTCCATGAGTTCATCCACGCGTATTTCAGCCAGACGCGTGCCCTGTTCTCGTGGCCAGAGGTGTGGTGGGGCAACCTCATGGGCTGCGTGTCGCTGATGGTGGGGTGGGCGCTGTGCTGGCTGCACAGCACCGCGCGCGACGAGTCCCATCAGGAGTTGGAGCACGCGCTGCGCACCTTGCGCGAGAGCGAGGGCAAGCTGTTCAGCCTCATCGAGAGTTCGGACGACGCGGTGTTGTCGCTCGACGCGCGGCGCCGCCTGGTGACGGCCAACAGCATGGCCCAGCGGTTGTTCCACGGAGTGACGGGCGGGACGCTCGTGCCGGGAGGCTGCGTCGTCGAGCAGTGTCCGCCGCAGCTGCGCACCTGGGTCGCGGACTACTGCGACCGGGCGTTGGAGGGCCAGCGGCTGCGGGGGGAGGCGGACGTGGAGATGGAGGGCCAGCCGCGCACGGTGGATGTCATCTTCAGCCCCGTGCGGGAGGGCTCGCGGGTGGTGGGCATCACGATCTTCAGCCGCGACATCACCGAGCGCAAGCGGGCCGAGACGAAGCTGGGCGAGATGCACCGCAGCCTCCTGGACGTGTCCCGGCAGGCGGGCATGGCGGAGATCGCCACCGGGGTGCTGCACAACGTGGGCAACACGCTCAACAGCGTGAACGTCTCGGTGAACCTGGTGGTGGAGCGGCTGCGCGCCACGCGTGCCGCGGGTCTGGAGCGGGCCGTGGCGCTGTTGAGCGAGAACGCGTCCCGGTTGAGCACCTTCTTCACGGAGGATCCTCGAGGGCAGCGGCTGCCCTCCTATCTGGAAGCGCTCTCGCTCCAGTTGTCCCAGGAGCGGGCGACGGTGATGGAGGAGATGCGGCGGCTGAGCGAGAGCGTGGACCACATCAAGTCCGTGGTGAGCATGCAGCAGCGCCATGCCCGTATCAGCGGCGTGCTGGAGCACGTGGCGGTGCCCTCGCTCATCGACGACGCCCTGCGTCTGCATGCCGTGTCCTTCGAGCGCCTGGGCATCGTGCTGCGGCGCGAGTACGGCAACTCGGTGCCGTCGGTGCTGGTGGACCGGCACAAGCTGCTGCAGATCCTGGTGAACCTCCTGAGCAACGCGCGCCATGCCTTGTTGGAGCGGGGCGGCGACGACCGGCAACTCACCTTGAAGGTGGCGCGCGCCGGAGGGCGGCTGAACATCTCCGTGAGCGACAACGGGGTGGGGATCGACCCGGAAGTGCTCCAGCGCCTGTTCACCCAGGGCTTCACCACCAAGCAGGACGGGCACGGCTTCGGTCTGCACATCAGCGCCCTGGCGGCCCGGGAGATGGGTGGCCACCTGTCCGGCAAGAGCGAGGGCCGGGCCCGGGGCGCCACCTTCACCCTGGAGCTGCCGCTGGTGGCGCCGGGCATCTCCGACGCGCGCATGTGAGCGCGGGGAGGCTCAGCCTTCCGTCCAATGTCCCTGGCGCGTGGGCTCGCGCAGGGCCCGGGCGAGCGCCTGGAGGAAGTGCTTGCGCGGCCAGTGCTCGGCGCCAAAGCGCGCCAGGTGCTCGGTCTCCACCTGGCAGTCGATGAAGTGGAAGCCCCAGCTCTGGAAGCGCGTCACGGCGGTGGCGAAGGCGACCTTGGAGGCGTCCGGGGCGTGCGCGAACATGCTCTCGCCGAAGAAGGCCGCCCCGAGCGACACGCCGTAGAAGCCGCCCACGAGCTCGCCGCCCGCCCAGGCCTCCACCGAGTGCGCGTAGCCGTGTGCGTGCAGGGAGATATAGGCCTCGCGCATCTCGTCGGTGATCCACGTGCCATCCTGGCCGGGGCGCGGCACGCTGGCGCAGGCGGTGATGACGTCCGCGAAGGCCGTGTCCCAGCGGATGTCGTAGACGGGTGACTTGAGCGTCTTGCGCAGCGAGCGGCCCACGTACAACTTCGCGGGCTCCAGCACGAAGCGGGGATCCGGCGAGTGCCAGAGCACGGGTTGGCCCGGGTTGTACCAGGGGAAGATGCCCCGGGAGTACGCCGCGAGCAGGCGCTCGGGGCTCAAGTCGCCGCCCACGGCCAGCAGACCCGTGCGGTCCGCCCTCTCCGGAGGAGGGAACAACTCCGGGTCTTCTCCGAGCAGGTAGATGGGCACTTACCGCGACACGTTGAGCTTCACGTCTCCAGACAGCGAGTAGGGGATGCGCACCCGTGGGCCCGTGAGCTCGCCCGCGACCGCATACGGCAGCATCCCCTTGGCGATGAGCGCCCGTACACCCTGGCCCCACGTCTCCTTCGTCACCGCCACCTCCACGGGATACACCCCGGTGGCCGCCGCGTCCACGGTGTCGTACTTGCCGCTCAGGCCCTCGCCCAGCTTCCGGCCCTGGATGCGCAAATCCCAGGTGAGTCCGTCCAGCCGCAGCGCGAAGGGATTGGGATTCTCCACGCCCAGGCGCATCACCAGGTCCACCTGCTCGTTCGAGTAGCGCGCGCCCTCCACGGACACCACCTTCACCCGGGGCAGCCGCGGGCCGCGCACCTGGCGCGACGCGGCGAAGGGCAGCGTCTGGAGGGCGCTTCCCGCGCGCACCGTCAGCGTGCCGCGCAGGGCGACGAGCACCGAGCCGCCCTTCTGGCTCAGCTCCGCCAGCTCCTCCGAGGAGCCCACGTAGGTGGCCTTGGCCTGGAAGGAGAAGGGCGTGGCGGCGCCCGCGGCCAGGGCCACGTTCAGCGGCGCCGAGCCCCGGTCCACCACCTGTCCGTTGGACACGAACTCGTAGTCGGCCTTCTCCAGCACGGCGGGGGTGGGGCTCGTGAGCTGGCCCGAGTAGCGCAGCTCCAGGTCGGCGAGCCCCTGGGCGCCGACGTTCGTCTCCTCGGCGGCGAGTGAGACCGGACCCAGGGGAGCGGGGGGCGGGGAGGTGGCACACCCGGTGAGCCAGGCGGCGAGCGTCAAGAGGTGGACGGTGGCACGCGGTGCGAGGCGCATGCACGGCAGCCTGCGGCGCGGAGCGGCTGTCCTCAAGCGGATTTGCGGTACACTGTTGACTACACCGTGGCCCTCGATCGCCCCAACCTCAACAAGGCCCTGCGCGCCCTGATTCGCGACATCGCCGCGAAGATGCCCGAGTTCGCCCACGTGAAGGCCAGCCGCATCCTGGTGGTGGCGGGAGAGGCCCGGCGGGCCTCGCGCGGCACGGTGAAGCCGCTGTGTTTCCGGGGAGGCCGCAGCACGGATCGCTCCGGACGCCGCAAGCCCATCATCCGGCTCAAGGGCAAGCGGATGCTCTACTGCATCACCTTGCGGCCGCTCTTCTTCCGGGCCTCCACGCCCCGGGGCCGCATCCAGACGGTGATGCACGAGCTCTTCCACATGTCGCGGCGCTTCGACGGCACGCTGCACGCGGGGCGGCGGCACTCGGTGCTGGGCAAGGAGTTCTCCGTCCGCTTCAAGCCCCTGGTCACCCGCTACCTGCGGCAGTGTCCTCCCGAGCTGCTCATGGCCTTCGCGCACTCGGGGGAACTCCGGGTGTTGCAGTGGCTCGAGCGGCCCGGCCCCGCCTATGTCCCCGGCACCCCCAATGTGCGCAGGGTGTACACCGAGGAGCAGCTCTACCTGGGCGTCTCCCGCATGGTGACGCGTCCCTCCGCCGCCCTCGCCAAGGCGCGGCGCAAGGAGCGCGTGGAGAAGGCGCGGGTGCACTGAGCCCCCGGCCGGGGCTCAGTTGAGGTAGCGCGGGCGGGGCGGGATGGGCGGCGTCTCCGGCTGGGCGTGCAGCATCTCCAGGCCCTGGCGCGTGAGCAGGAAGCGCACCGTCCCCGAGCCCCGCTCGGTTTCGATCTCCGCCTCGAAGGCGGGCCCGGAGATGCTGCCCATCTGCACGTCCTTGCGCAGGTTGCGCACCGTGCCGGTGAGCAGATCCCCGGCCACGCGTTGCTCGGCATCGCCGCGCCGGTAGAGCTCGAACGCCGCCTGGTGCAGGGTCATGGCCAGCGTGGGGGTCAGCGGCTGCGAGCTGAACAGGACCGAGATGAGGACCCAATAGGGAGGGGACTGTTCCGCCATCCGTGGCACTCTAGCCGCACGGGGCCACGCCCCCCACTCGTTTCTCTCCGGAGGACCCGATGCTCAAGAAGAAGGCGCTTGGCGGAATGCTGTCCCTGTCGTGGGCCCTGGCATTGGCGAGCGCGCCGGCCGCGTTCGCGGGACCGCTCGATGGAAACAGCGGCGATGTGATGTTGCAGGGCTTCCACTGGACGTCGTACCAGACCTCTCCGTGGTGGGGCGTCGTGCAGGGCAAGGCCTCGGACATCGGCGCCAGTGGCTTCTCCATGGTGTGGCTGCCGCCCTCGAGCGACGCCGCCTCCAACGAGGGCTATCTGCCCCGGCGGCTCGAGGTGCTCGACAGCCGGTACGGCACGGAGACCCAGCTCAAGTCGGCCATTGGCGCGCTGCACACCTATGGCGTGAAGGCCATCGCGGACATCGTCGTCAACCACCGCGTGGGGACGAGCAACTGGGCGGACTTCACCCAGCCCACGTGGGGCTCGTCGGCGGTGACTCGCGGGGACGAGTGGTCGGGTGCCACCGGGGCCGCCGACACCGGGGAGGGCTATGACGCCGCGCGCGACCTGGACCACACGAACACCACCGTCCAGAGCGGCATCACCACCTGGATGAACAACCTCAAGTCGAAGACGGGCTACGACGGCTGGCGCTACGACTATGTGAAGGGCTACGCGGGCGGGTACGTGGGTCAGTACAACTCCGCCACGGTGCCCTACTTCTCCGTGGGCGAGTTGTGGACGGACCTGAACCTCGACAACCCCAACCCCCACCGCCAGTTGCTGATGAACTGGATCGACGCCGCCGGGGGCAAGTCGGCCGTGTTCGACTTCACCACCAAGGGGCTCCTGCAGCAGGCCGTGCAGTACAACCAGTTCTGGCGGCTGAAGGACAGCGAGGGCAAGCCCGCGGGCGCCATCGGCTGGTGGGCGGCCAAATCCGTCACCTTCATCGACAACCACGACACCGGGCCGAGCACGGGCGGAACCAGCCAGAACCACTGGCCCTTCCCCAGTGACAAGGTGATGCAGGGCTACGCCTATATCCTCACCCACCCGGGCGTGCCGTGCGTCTACTGGGTGCACTTCTACGACTGGGGCCACAAGGCGGCCATCACGAAGCTGATGTCCGTCCGCAAGGCCAAGGGCATCCACTCGTCCTCGGCCGTGAGCATCCAGGTGGCGGATACCTCCCGGTACGCCGCCCTCATCACCGGCTCCAAGGGCACCGTGGCGGTGAAGATCGGCCCCGGGGACTGGTCGCCCTCGGGCTCGGGCTGGACGTTGGAGACGTCGGGTACCAATTACGCCGTGTGGTCGAAGTAGCGGCGGGGATGGGTGGTGGAGCCCCCGGTGTTAGCGTGGTGCCATGGCGATGATTCAATTCACCCGCAACTACACCGACCGTTCCAACAGCTACGGTTTCCAGTTCGAGTTCTTCTGCGACAAGTGTGGCAACGGGCACATGTCGCCCTTCATCGCCAACAAGGTGGGTCTGGCCACGAGCGTCCTCAAGGTGGCGGGCTCCTTCTTCGGGGGCCACTTGTCGCGGGCGGCCTACGCGGGGGATCATGTGAAGGACGCCCTGCGCGGCGGTGCCTGGGACACGGCCTACGGCGAGGCGGTGGACGAGGCGAAGCAGCACTTCAAGCACTGCACGCGCTGTGGCCGCTGGGTGTGCCCCCAGGTGTGTTGGAACGAGGCGCGGGGCTTGTGCGAGGCCTGTGCCCCGGACCTCCAGGAAGAGGCCGTCCACATCCAGTCCCAGGTGGCCGTGGAGCAGGCCTGGCGCAAGGCGCGGCAGGTGGATCAGGTGGCGTCCCTGGACATGAAGGCCCCGCGCTCGGCGGCGTCCTCGGCTTGTCCCCACTGCCAGGCCCGCGTCGACGGCGGGAAGTTCTGCGGCGAGTGCGGCAAGCCGCTCGCGGTGGCCAAGGCACACTGCACGCAGTGCGGGGTGGAGATGAAGCCCCAGGCGCGGTTCTGCTCCGATTGCGGCACGCCCCGGGGCGGGTAGGCGTCTACTTGCGCTTGGGGCGGGCCGGAGCGCGGGCCGGCGGCTTGCCCGGCTGCTTCTCCGCCTTCTTCTCCGCCTTCTTCTTCTGGGGCTCGGGCGCGGCCGTCGTCTCGCGGCGCTTCGGGGCGCCGCCCACGGGCTTGCCCTTGCGATCGAAGAACGCGTCCAGCAGCTCGCTGCCCGTGAGGAACGAGGGCGTCGAGGGCGCGGGGGAGACGTAGACGTGGCCGTGCTCGTCCTGACGGAGCACGAACACCTCGTCCTGATCCAGGCCCGGCAAGAGCATGGCCGAGTGCGTGGTGGCGATGAACTGGAGCCGGGGGAAGATGGACTTGAGCGTGGCGATGAGCGACGTCTGCCAGTGCGGATGCAGGTGCAGATCCAGCTCGTCCACCAGCACCAGCCCCTCCATGCGATCCGGCGGCACGGGCTTGCCCGCCTCCAGGAGCACGTGGCCGATGAGATCCGCGAGCCAGGCGATCGCCCCCTGGTAGCCACGCGACAGCCACGTGGCGGGCAGCTTCACGCGCTGGCCTCCCAGGTTGAACTCGAAGCGGTGGGCCTCCAGCAGATCCTGCCGGGTGCGCACGATGCCGTGGCTCTGCAGTTCCAGGTCCACCACGCCGGGCAGCAGGTTGCCCTGCAGGAGCACCTGCTTGAGCAGTCGCGTATAGGCCTTGGCCTGGGCCGTCTCGAAGACGTCCGCGAAGCCCGTGGCGATGAGCCCTCCCTGATCGAAGAGGTTCGCCATGCGCTGCTTGAGCGGATCCGACAGGCCCTCCGCGTAGATGGAGTGCGGGCGGGGCAGGGTGCGCGCCGTGCCGTAGCCCGCGACGAACCAGCCCGGCAGCTGCGTGCGGCGCGCCTCGCGGATGGGATCGAACACCTGCGTGTGCTCGACGCCCACGTAGCGCGAGCTGCCCACCAGCTCACGCCAGGTGCTCTTGGCCGCGATGGAGCTGCGCAGGTACGGAGGCAGCGAGTGCTTGATGTCCAGCCCCGGGTAGGTGCGCGTCTTGTGTCCCTCGGTGCCGAAGGTGAACTCGGCGCCGATGAGCATCAGCTCGGTCGCGGGCTGACGCCGGTCCGGCAGGCTCGTGACGTCCGCGAGCTCGCTGCCCAACGAGGAACCGCTCGCCGCGAGCGCGATGGCCTGGAGGATGGCCGTCTTGCACAACCCATTCTCCCCCACGAAGACGGTCCACGGACGGACCTCTCCATCCGAACGGGTGAAGGAGAGTTCGACCTCCCGCAGGAGCTTGAGGTTCTGGAGGGTGAGGCTGCGCAGGTACATGCCCGACTAACATACCCACTTGTGGGTAATTAAGGGACCTCATTGTCAACTAAGACGTCCACCTCGGTGGTCGTTCCGGAGCGGGGGGCGACCCGCGTCTCCCCGCGCGCGCCGTCCACCGTGCGCACCACCAGTGTCGCCGGGCCGGCGGGCACGTCACGCACCTCGAAGCGCTCGCCGGAGAATTCCCAGGGGCCCGGAGGCTGGGCGAGCGGCTCATGGCGCTCGGCATCGAAGGTGAGGGTGAAGCCCCGGACGGGCCTTCCTCCGCGCATCACCCGGCCTCGGAGCGAGGCCCCGGGTTCCAGCTTCACGCCCACCCCCTCGGTGCCTGGCCTCAAGCCCGGCACCTGACCCCGGCGCCCTCCATTGAATGCACGGACGCGGAGGCGGTCCGCGCCGAGTTCCCCGACGGGAAGGTCGATGTGGAAGCGGCCTTCTTCATCCGCCAGGTCCACTCCCAGGAGCGAGGGCTGCTGGCCGTCGGCGTACAACAAGGCGATGGCTCCCGGAGAGGGCTGGCCGTCCGGTTCGAGGACGACGCCTCCGATGGAGCCCTCGCTGGGTGCTTCGTCCCAGGTCAACTCGACCCGGGTCGTCTCTCCCGCCCGCACCTGGACCCGCTCGATCCGCGCCGAGGGGCGGAGTGCCCAGAGCCCCATCACGTAGGTTCCCGGGGGGACCTCCATCCGGAAGGCGCCCGTCCGGTCCACCGACGCGCCCGAGCGCTCGCCCCCGCCAAGGCCGCCGCCCTCGATGCGATGGGCCGTCGCCTCCAGGGGCGCCTCGGGCAGGGCACCCCGGACCACTCCCTCCACGGTGCCCGTCGCCTCCAGGGTGAAGTCCATCCGCGCCGCGCCGGACTCTCCCACTTCCAAAGAGCGGATGATGCCCTGGGTCGCTCCTTCCCGACGGGCGATGAGCCGCTGATAGCCCGGCCGCAGGCCCTCGAGTCGATAGTGACCCTCGGCGTCGGTCCGTGCCTCGACGGGAGGCGTCTCCAGCACTTCGTCTTTCGGGGCGGTGAGCACCCGCGCGCCCGCCAGTGGCTTGCCCTCCATGTCCCGGACCCAGCCCTCCACCTGGCCGGTGCTCGCGAGCACGACGTCGAGTGGAAAGCGCTCCGTCGCGCCCACCGTCACCCCTCTCCGGAGCACGGACGAGAAGCCCGGCGCCCCCACCACCACGTCGTAGGCCCCCGGCGCGAGTCCGCTCACGGAGAAGCGTCCCTCTCCGTCCGTCGACGCGCGGCCCAGGTCTCCGTTGCCTCCGAGCGGGCTGACGTCCACGCGGGCGTCCGCCACGGGCGCTCCCGTGGCCCGGGCCCACACGCGCCCCTCGAGCACCGCTCCGGGTCCGAGCTGGAGCCGCACTCCGCGCACCGTCCTGCCCGCGCTCACGACGAGGGGCTCGTCCAGCGCCGCCGCCTCCTCGCCCCGCCGCGCCGTCACCGTGTAGGTGCCCGCTTCCACCTCTCCGGAGAAGCCGCCGCCCTCGCCCGTGGTGAGTTGTTGCGCCGTCTTTCCGCTCACCATGACCTCGGCGCTCGAGGCCGGAGCGCCTCTCGCGTCCACGACGAAGCCCTCGATGACGCCCGCCAGGCGGAGCGCCACTTCCAGGGGCTCCGGGTTGGGCACCTTCACCCGGTCGATCACCGTTCGCGCGTAGCCGGGAGTGCGTGCCTCCAGCATGTAGGTCCCCGGGGCGAGCCCGTCCACGCGGAAGTGGCCCCGGGTGTCGCTCGCGGCATGGACGCGCTCCTCGTCGGGTGCGTCGGGGGCGAGCCAGGCCGCCAGCTCCGGCGCTCGCGGCGTGAGGACGAGCTGCACCAGGGGCAGGGGTTCCTTCGTCCCGCGCACCACCGTGCGGCCTCCGAGCGTCAGGCCCGGTTCCAAGCGCAGTTCGATGCGCGTGCGTGCCTCGCCCAGGGGCCGCACCACCTGGCGCAGCAGGGGCGCATGGCCGTCCGCGCGCACCGACACCAGGTAGTTGCCGGGCCCGGCCGCGAGCTGGACGCGTCCCTTCTCATCCGTGCGGCCCTCGCCCACCCGCCGCCAGGAGAACTCCCCGAGGTTGGGGTCCCTCGTTCCACGCCAGTACAGCCGCGCCTGGGCACCCGGTACCGGCCGCTCGCCCGCGATCAGCCACACCTCCAGGACTCCGTCCGCCTCGGAGAGGACTTGCTCCGGGGCTGGCTCGGGGTTCGGCCCGGTGCGCTCGCGCGAGTCCCGGCGAGGGGGCTCCGATGGCCCAGGCACCTGTTCCTCGCGTTGGACGCGGAGGGGTTCCCCTCCCATGTCAGGCTCCACCAGACGCCAGACGCCGAGCAGCGCGAGGGCCAGACCCCCCAGAACCGCCACCGCGATGAGCCGACCGCGCATCAGGTGCACCTTTCCATACTCTCTGCACTCATTGGAACCCATAAGGTTGTCTCGCGAAACCTGATGCCGCGATGTGTCGGAACGATATGGGAGAAAGGTGGGAAATACGTTAAAGAGCCGACTTTCCATCGGGAGTGTGTATGCGTTTGCGTTCTGCTGTCGTCGTGGGTGCGCTGTTCATGGGTGTGCTGTCTACCTCCGCCCTGGCTCGTTCGGGGGGCATCACTGGAGTCTCCGGCCAGGCGGGGATGACCTGCACCCGGTGCCATGCGGAAGGCGCCACCAAGCCTAGCGTGGAGTTCTCGGGTCCCACGACGGTGACAGTGGGCTCGGTCAATCAGTATGCATTCATCATCCGCGGGGGTCCGGGCGCCATCGGTGGCACCAACCTGGCGGTGAGCGACGCGTCCGCCCTGCTCGATATCCTTAATACCGTCGATGACAGCCTCAAGAAGTCGGGGGCCGAGTTGATCCACTCCGCCGCCAAGACTTTCGACACCACGGGGGCGACCCCCGAGCTGCGCTTCGACTTCTCCCTGACGGCGCCCACCACCGAGGGAACCCTTACCCTCTACGGCGCGGGCAATTCGGCCAACGGCGACAAGGGCAGGAACGGGGACGGCGTGGAGGCCGCGACGCTGGCGGTGACGGTGGTCGCCAATACGGGCTCGGACGCGGGGACGGAGACGGACGCGGGGACGGAGACGGACGCGGGGACGGAGACGGACGCCGGGTCGGAGCCGGAGGTGGACGCGGGCACGGGGAACGGCACCGATGCCGGTACCCAGGTGGACGCGGGCACGGGGGACAATACGAACCCCGGTCCTGGCGAGGGCACGAACCCGGGGGTGGGGGGGGAAGATGAAGGAGGCGGTTGCTCTTCCACCGGTGGAGCGCCGATGCTCCTGTTCGCGCTGAGCGTCGCGGGCCTGATCCGGCTGCGCCGCCGCGGCGTCTGATTCTTCGTTCCTGGCCCGCACCGACACCGAGTCTTTCGTGACGATCCTTCTCCCGCGCCACCTGCCACGATTCCCTTTGGGACGGGGCCTCCTGCTCGCGTTGTTGGTGCTCGCCGTTCCGGCGGCCCAGGCCGCCCCGGCCCGGTCCTCCAAATCCAGCAAGGGCGCCAAGACGTCGCGTGGCGCCTCCAAGGCTCCGGCCGAGGCCCCCGCGCCGGCCCCGGCCGCCGTGCCCGCGGCGGCGCCCGAGGTGGCCCCCGAGCGGCCCGCCCCGGAGCCCAAACCCGCCGTGGAGGCCCGGCCCGTCGCCGCCGCCCGGCCCGCGGCCGCGCCTCGGCCCGCCGCCGCGCCCCGGGCCGCCGCCGCCCAGGTGCCTGCGGCGCCCACGTCCCCGGGCCGGATGCGCCTGGGCCTGGGGCCGGATCTCTTCGTGGAGAGCGCGCGGCTCAACGGCGAGCAGGGCATCAACGCCTCGCGCCGGGACGAGTCCTTCGACTACTCGAGCGATGGCTTCCTGTCCGCCACGCTCTGGCTGACGGTGCCGGTGTCCACGGTGAGCGAGCGGCTGCGCGCGGGCGCGGGGGTTCGCATCTTCGGCAACTACGGCGCGGGCGGTGACCGCACCTACGGCTTCGGCGTGCTCAACGAACTCTTCGTGTCCGGCGAGTATGGCCTGCCGCTGACGGACAAGACGGAGCTGGTGCTCGCGGCGCGCGTGGGGCTGTCCCTGCTGGTGCCGGGCCGGGAGTTCGCCGAGGAGATCGACCGGTTGCAGGAGCAGGGCGTGAACGTGTGGAGCGTTCCGCGCGTGGGCTGGCTGGCGGGTCCGTCCGTGGGCGCGCGCCGGCGCATGTCCGAGCGCATCTGGCTGCGAGCGGACGTGCTCGCCCACGTGGGTCAGCAGTACCTCTTCGCGACGAGCCAGGAGATCTCCGGGCTCCAATACTCCAAGAACTGGAGCACCCTGGCGCTGCGCCTGGGGCTCTCCCTCGGGGCCGAGTTCGGCTTCTGAAGCACCTCATCCTGGTTGTTGGGAGCCGCGCATGACCGTGTCTCGTCCGCTCTTGCTACCCGTACTGGCGCTGCTGGCCGCGTGTCAGCCCACGTATACCTTCGAGCCGGATCAAGTCGCCTCCGGTCCGGGGGGCATGGTGGGCAATGGCGCTCCCCTCACCTCGGGAGAATTCGAGGGAGGCGACGATGTCCTGCCCGCGCCGCGCGACGTGCCTCCGCCCAACGAGACGCGTCCGCCGGACTGTGACGCGGGCTGCGTGGCGTTCTGCGAGGGCGCGGGGTTTCACAATCCCATCAACCGGGGCCTGTGCCGCAGCCTCTGGGGCGTGGGCCTGAGCTCCCGTCCCGTCCAAGCCGCCGAGGCCTGCCGCCGGCTCTTCGTGGACATGCTCGGGCGCATGCCGGACGCGGACGAGGCCGAGGCCACGTGCCAGGGCGGGTGGGGCGACACGGTGAAGCGGTTGATGGCGCGCGACGAGTTCATCCACGTGCAGCAGCGCCGCGCCGCCGACCGCTTCCTCTATAGCAACGAGGTGACGAGCCTCCAGGCCATCTACGACATGGATCGGCTGGTGGCCAAGCTGCACCGGGGGCTCGTGCCGTACGACTTGTTCGCGGCGGTGGTGAGCGCGCACCCGGTGTTCACCCGCCGCTACGCGGACCCGGGGGACAAGGCCGAGGCGCTCTTCCTCCAGTTCCTGGGCCGCCCGCCCTTCGAGCACGAGCGCGCGGACATGGCGCGGCTCTACAAGCTGTGGCACTCGGGCTACTACGACCACCCCCAGTTGGGCATGCGCCTGCCGGATGCCTTCGTGCGCTTCCGCTGCCTGGACAAGGAGGGGAGCGTGGACGAGGTGTCGCGCGGCGAGTGCGCCAGCGTGCTCTGGGGCTACAACGAGCTCGTCTTCACCCCCGACCTGCGCTCCGCGAGGGATCCGAGCCTCAACAACGCGTTGACGCTGTGGAGCGGCCTGCTCACCCCCGAGGAGTGGGCGCGCTTGCAGATCCCCGGCCGCATCCTCGCGAGGGACCTGGCCTTCTGGGAGCGCGCGGTGGACGACGTGCTCGATCAGTACCTGGGCTATGAGCTGTCCGCGCGGGTGCCCGAGGTGCGAGGGGAGCTGGTGCGCTGGTTGCTCGCGAACAACGGCGACATCCGCTCGGTGCACTTCGCGGTGGCCACCTCCGTGGCCTACCTCCAGTCGGCCGAGGGCGCCGCCACCTCCACCTACCGCTGGAGCTATGGGCCGCTCAAGCAGGTGGACGCCGAGGTCTGGGTGGATTCCCTGGCCCGGAGCACGGGTTACGAGCTGCCCGCGTGTGACCATCGCATCAGCCGGCCCAAGGCCCTGCTCGACGCGGGAAGCGTCGCTGGCTACCGGGTGCTGCAGGAGTCGCGCTGGAAGATGAACGACAAGGGGGAGGTGGACCAGCGCTACTCGCAACTGGCGCGCACCCTGGGCGGCTGCCCGGAGAACGTGGTGGGCGGGCGCTTCCGCGTGGTGAGCATCCTCACCACCGCCACCCAGCTCGCCTACGTGCAGGAGCTGTGCAACCCCACGCTGGACACCAAGGTGCCCGGCGCCGCGGTGGAGCGGCTGTTGCCCGAGGGCATGACTCCCAAGACCGCCGTGAACGAGGACGTGGGCGCGCGGATCGCCGCCCACCAGTACCGCGCGCTGCTCGGCCGTTCTCCGGACGACACGGAGTTGACCGAGGCGCGCACGGCGGCCACCGAGTGCGCCCTCGAGCGGTGCTCGGCCGAGGAATTCGCCCGTCCCTACTGCTTCGCGCTCCTGTCGAGCGCCGAGCGTCTCTTCTACTGACCTGGAGCCCCACCATGTCCGACGCCGATGATTCGAAGCCTTCGTCTCCGGGCCGCCGACAGTTGCTCAAGGGCCTGGGCGTGGGAGCCGCCGCGCTGGCCTTCCCCCACCTGTGGTTGCCGCGCACGGCCCTCGCCCAGACGTCGGGCCGGGGCAGCGTGCGCCACCTCATCTACATCCGCCTCGCGGGCGGCTTCCGCTTCACCACCGCCTACAACGGCGACGTGGCCGAGGAGTTCAACCCCTTTGGTGCCGCGGACAAGCGCGCTCCGGGGACCGAGTGGGGCGTGAGCAAGCTGCTCGAGCGCGCGAGCTGGCTGGAGGGCGAGGCGAACAAGGCCCGGCGCGACCTGGGCATGAAGTCGGTGGCGTCGTTCTCCAACGAGATGTGCGTGCTGCCCTGCGTGGACCATGAGCCCTTCTCGGCGCGGGCGGACGGCGGCCACGGCACGGGCCTGGAGCGCTTCCTGACGGGGTACGTGGGCGGTGCCACGGGCTTCATGTCGCTCGTGAACTACGGGGTGCGCGCGCGCGTGGCGGAGGCGGCGGCGAAGGGCATCACCCTGTTGCCCGCGTTCAGCCTGGGCGAGGCGGGCATGGCCACCGGTGCCGGCGCCTACGCCACCTACCGGCCGCCCGTGCTGGAGGGCAGTGGCTTCGAGCGCTTCGGCGCGGATCCGGACTCGAGCCTCAAGCCGTGGGCGGCCCGGGTCGCCCAGGGCGTGGATGAGCGCTTCCGCACGCGGCTGCACCTGCCCCTGCGCTCGGGCGCGGACACGTACCAGCAGACGCGCAAGGCCTCGAGCGACTACGGGAAGATCTTCCGCGACCCCATCCTCCGGGTGAGCGCGGACTCGGACGACATGGTGGACGGCATCAGCAACCGCCAGTTGCGCACGTTGCTCGGCACGGACACCACGGGCCTGCGGGCGGCGCTCGCGCTGCGCCTCTTCCATTTCGGCTGCCCCGCGGTGTTCCTCAATCAGGGGGGCTACGACTACCACTCGCGCGAGGACGCGGAGTTGCCCGAGGAACTGGATGGCGCCAACCGGCTGGTGAGTGGCCTGCGCACGGCGCTCCAGCGCATGGAGCACCCCGAGGGCGGCACGTACTGGGACAAGACGCTGGTGGTGCTGGGCAGCGAGTTTGGCCGCACCACGGGCGGCAGCCGCTACAACTCCGCCAACGGCAGCGATCATGGCAGTGACCTGGCCACCCGGTGGATGTCCATGCCCTTCATGGGCGGCGTCATCACCCAGGCGGGCAAGGGCGGCAAGAGCCTCGGCTCGGTGAACGGCTCGAACCTCAAGGCCACCGGACAGGTGTACTCCTACCGCTCGGTGCTCAAGACGATGATGGATCTGCTCGGCGCGGATCACGAAGGCATCTTCCCCGCGGACGCCCCCCTCCAGGACTTCTTCGCATGAAGCGCTCGCACCTCCTCGCCGCTCTCGGTTGTCTGACCCTGGCCTGTGGCTCCTCCTCCGGGATTCCGGAGGATCCGGGCACCATCCCCTTCGAGCCGGAGCGTCCCATTCCCGGCGGAGTGTCCCAGGTGCCCGCGTACACGGACTCGGATCCGGACGTGCTGGCGGCCCAGCAGACGTACGCCACGGGGCTGGATCTGCACCGCAAGCTGGTGCTGCGCACGTGCAGTGGCTCCAACGGCGTGTGCCACAACCGGAAGGAGTACCCGGACCTGCACACGGCGGGCACCTTCCTGTCCTCCATTGGCGCGCCGTGCAACGTGCAGTCCGGCAACTACACCGGTGTGTACGACCGGTGCGAGCGCCTGGGCGACCGTTTCCGCTTCGTCGAGAAGGACTTCCGGGAGATCGAGATCGGCTGGTTCGAGCTGTTTCCCGGCGAGACGCCCAAGCTGGATCCCAAGGGCACGCGGCCGGACGCGTCCACGGTGGGCCTGCACCTGTACCTGCATGATCCGGTGCCGGGGACGGACGAGCGCGTGTACGTGACGGGCACGTTCATCCGCAACTTCATCGAGGCGGGCGAGGTGCAATCGCTGCCCTTCACCAGCTACAAGACGAACTGGTGGGTGCTCGGGGACCGGCGCCACCTCTTCGCGGAGGTGAGCGAGGGCCAGCGCGACACGGTGGAAGGTCTGGTGGCCAGCGGCATCGTGCAGGGCGACCAGAACCGCAATGGCACCTACGGCGCGCGCACCGCTCCCCCCGTGCCCCTGCTCAACCCGGGCAAGCCCGAGGAGAGCTACCTGGTGGCGCGGCTGCGCGGGGCGATGAATGGCGAGTCCATTCCCGGCACGCGCATGCCCCTGGCCAACCAGCCCCCGAGCGTGCAGGACATGCTCGCGCTCATGTGCTTCATCGAGGGCCTGGACCCGGCCTCCCCGCAGTGGAGCCTGGAGTCGGCCATCGACTACACGCGCTGCTCGTACTCGGCGGACCCCAAGGCGTTGAGCCTGGCGGGCGCGGGGGCCTCGTGGAAGGGGCGCGTGCTGCCCATCCTCCAGTCCAACTGCGGCGGCTGCCACGGTGGGGACAATCCCCAAGGCGGATTGAACCTGCTCGGCTCCTCCGATGACGTCCACGCGCGGCTGCTCAAGCCCTCGGTGCAGAGCCCGTCGTTGAAGCTCGTCCTGGAGGGAGATCCGACCAAGAGCTACCTGTGGCTCAAGCTCTCGGGCGACGGCAGCATCACCGGGGCGCGCATGCCCCTCAATCCGCTCGACGGCAATGCCTCGCTGCCCGCGGACCAGCTCAACGACATCCAGGAGTGGATCCTCTTCGGAGCGTTGAAGGAGTGACATGCGGCGGTGGCTTCATGGGCTCGTGCTGGGGCCGGCGGTGCTGGCCCTGGGTTGTGGACTGACCACCCAGGTGCGTCCGGTGCCCCGCGGCACCTGGGGGGCGGAGGCCGCGGTGAGTGGCCCGTTCGTGAGGCTGGGGGGACTGCTGCCCGTGCCCCTGAGCACCGTGGGCGTGCGCTACGGCGTGGCCGAGCGCGCCGACGTGGCGGCCCATGCGCACCTCACCCCGCTCGCCTTCGGCGTGGCGGGACTGGACGTGGGCGGCTCGTGGCTCGCGCTGGAGCAGTCGGGCGCGGTGCCCGCTCTGACCCTGGGCGGACGCCTCTTCGGTTTCGCCCAGGTGCTCCCCGGCCGCGCCACCTCCCCCCGCGCCTACCTCGAGGTGTCGCCCACCGTCAGCTATCTGCTCGGGGAGCGCTTCCTCTCGTATGCCTCGGCCTCGGGACTGGTGCAGTTCGCCGGAGGCCGCCCCCTGTGGTCCCTGGCGGTGGGCGAGGAGGTGCGCCTGGCGTCCTGGGGGCTGTGCCTGGAGGCCCGCTGGTACGAGCCGCAATCCCTCACGCGCTTCCACGCGGTGGACTGGGTGGCGGTGGGGGAGCGAGGGGCGCTGGGGGCGGGGCTCGGCGTGCGCTACCACTTCGGAGGGGAACCGTGAGCCGTCGAGTCCTGGTGTGCGGAGTGCTGCTCGCGGCGGTGGGACTGGGGGCGTGCTACGCCTTGGATCCCTTCCTCTACGCGCGCGTGAAGGTGGAGCACTACTCGTACTCCGCCGAGGGCGGCTCGCCCGAGGAGTCCGTGCCTCCCGAGAGCCTGGAGCCGGTGGTGCTCGACGTGGACGGCCAGGTGCGGCTGGGGGCCGTGTATGTGAAATCCCCTCAGCAACCTCCTCGTGCCTACGTGCTCTATTTCCACGGCATCTGTTGCAACCTCGATGTCCACGTGGACCGGCCCAAGCGTCTGGCCAATCTGGGCTACGACGTGCTGGTGTTCGACTACCGGGGATGGGGCATCTCCACGGACGTGCCTCCCACCGAGGAGGGATTGCTCGCCGACAGCCGGGCGGCGCTCACGTGGCTGTCCACGCGCTCGGGGCTCCCCCCGGAGCGCCTCCTTTATTACGGCCGCTCCTTCGGCACGGCGGTGGCCACCCAGCTCGCGGCGCATCATCCTCCCGCGGGCCTCGTGCTCGAATCGCCGTTCAGCTCCGTCCAGGGAATGGTGAGTGATTCCAGCCACATGGATCTCCCCGCGAGCTTCGTCTCCGAGGGTGCCTGGGACACCGAGGGCCGTTTGCGCGCGCTCGAGAGCGTGCCGCTGCTGCTGCTCCATGGCACCGAGGATGACTTCGTGCGCCCTGAGTTCTCCGCGCGGCTGTACGCCGTGGCGCATGAGCCCAAACGGCTCGTCCTGGTGGAGGGCGCCGACCACGACAACATCCCTGCCCGGATGGGCAGTGTGGCCTACGAGCACACCCTGTCTGGTTTCCTGGCTGAAATACACACACAACCCTGAGCGTCGGCTCGTCCGCGTGGCCAGAAAGTGCGTCGCCCATCCGATAGTCGACCCGGTTTCCCGGTGTGGCTTGAAAGAACGGTTTTATTTTTAAGTCGTCATTGGTGTAAAAATACACCACTCGTTCAGCGGTCGCTGTCGCTGGGGCTGGTCGGGTACCGATGACGTTCCAGGGTTCACTGTCACGCCAACCGATGGCTCTCCCCCCCGGAGTGTCGCGATGCGTGCAAGCCATAGGGAGGGTACGGATGCGTTCTGATACCCAGATGAAGTGTCGTAGTGGCATCCGCAACAGGATGTGGATGGCCTTGAGCGTGCTGATGCTCGCGGCCTGCGGCGAAGCACTCCCCCCGGACGCCGACAGTGAGAGTCTGTCGTCCACCCCACCCCCCCCCCCCCCCCACCCCACCACCC
>Ga0081606_1000082_pt1 | contig 71177 bp, 55 predicted proteins | sample EareggfetidaYelm_FD_71127 | JGI IMG/M metagenome (GOLD analysis project Ga0081606, IMG submission 71127) | Earthworm egg capsule microbial community from the University of Washington, USA - E. fetida Yelm (SPADES assembly) (version 2) | ecosystem: Host-associated > Annelida > Reproductive system...
TCGAGTCAACTTCGTTTCGTCGACTGTTTATTTCGTCTTTCCTGCTGCGTCCGGAGGTCCCCACCGCCAGTGCGGTTTCGCCTTCCCGTCCGTCGGGGCGCGGCTTCTAGCCTCTCGCCCTCCTGAGTGTCAACCTCCTTCGTCGACTCTCGCTTTCCCCTTCTCCCGGCCTCTGTTCCTCGCGGAACACTTGCCCGGTTCGGGGGACGCGGCTTCTACCACCACCGCGTTCGGAGTCAACCCCACTGCGTCGACTCCTTATTTCCTCTGTCCCTCGCACGACTCCCACCGCCAACGCGGCTTCGCCTTCCCGTCCGAGGGGACGCGGCTTCTACTCCCTCCGCGTCTGGAGTCAACCCCACTGCGTCGACTCCTTATTTCTTCTGTCCCCGAACGGTGTCCCACCGCCAACGCGGTTTCGCCTTCCCGTCCGAGGGGGCGCGGCTTCTACCATCGCCGCGTTGAGTGTCAACCGCCTTCTCCCTCTCTTTTCTTCCCGCCCATCCATCTGGCTGAGCGGGTGTTGAGCTGGCCCTCGGAGCCAGTCAGAAGGTCGTTCACCTGCTGAGCAGGCGCTGCATGGGACGCCTACTCGGCCCAGTTCAACTGCTCTGAAGTAGGCGCACGTTGGCGCCTGGCCCGAAGCACTCCCACTTCCCTGGCAGGATGACTCCGATGCCTCCTCGTAAGCTCCCTCGACACCTCGTCTGGCTCGAATCCTTCGCGGCCGCTGTCGAGTCCGGCAGCCTGGAAGGTGCCGCCGAGCACCTCGGCGTTGCCCGCTCCGTCATCAGCGAGCATCTGCGCGCGCTCGAAGAGGCCCTCGCCGATGGGCAGCTCCTCCTCGAGCGCGGTCCAGGCCGCCGCATCCAGCTCACCGCTCGCGGGGAAAAGCTCTACAAGGGCACGCAGACTCCCCTCCACCAACTCGACCTCAAGCGCCTTCGCGACCTCGCGAGTGCCGAGCCCAGCTTGCGCCTCGGCCTCAACCCCACCCTCTCCCACTTCCTACTCGCCGGCATCGCCGGAGACGTCGCTCACGCTCACATCAAGTTGGAAGTCAGCTTCGGCAGCACCTTCGAGCTCGTGCGCCAGGTCCAGACGAACCAGCTCGACCTCGCCTTGGACTTCACGCCTCTTCCACCCCATCGTGGCGTCGAGGCCGAATCCCTCCTGCACCTCCCCTTCGTCGTGCTTTCCGGCCCAGACAGCCCCATCGCCGCACGTCATCGCGGCCGACGCTCGCTCCATGTGAGTGATCTGTCCGACCAGCTCTTCGTGGACTGGCAGCGCGATGACCCCTACGGCGCCGCCAACAGCGCTCGCTTCAGCGCCCACGCCGTGTCCGTACGCGAGGTGGCTCGCGTGCAGAGCTTCCTCCTCCTCTTCGATATGCTGCGCGCCTATCAGGCCTGCGCCATCGCCCCCGATCTACGACTGCTGCGCTCCTTCCCCGAAGATCTCTGCGTCTGGCTCCTGCGCGAAGAAGCACCCCAGGTCGTCGAGGTGGTGGCACTCCAATCCTCCGGCGGCGCGAACTCCGAGGCAGCCCAGAATGTCCTCGCCGGTCTGCGTCAACGCCTCGCGTCGAAACGGCGGAAAAGCGACTAGGACGTCGTTTTTTATCGGATTTCCGCCACCCCGTTTCGACCCTAGATTTGGGGTACCCGGGAGGAATACCGATGACCGCCACCGAACGGACCCTCGCTCGTCTACCCGCTCACCTCCGCCGCTACGTGGTGAGCCAGGACTACGCTTCCTATACGCCCAGGGACCAGGCCGTGTGGCGCCACATCCTCGGACAGCTCCGCAGCCACCTCGCCACCAAGGCTCACCCCGTCTATCTCGAGGGTCTGGAGGCCACGGGCATCGGAATGGATCGCATCCCCAGCATGGAGGAGATGAATGAACGGCTCGCCAGGCTCGGCTGGGGCGCCGTGAGCGTGCGCGGATTCATCCCCCCCGCGGTGTTCACCGAGTTGCAGTCCCTGGGCGTGCTCGCCATCGCCGCCGACATCCGCACCCACGAGCACATCCAGTACACCCCCGCGCCCGACATCATCCACGAGAGCGCCGGTCACGCCCCCATCATCGCCAACACCCGCTACGCCGAATACCTCAAGCGCTGCGGACTCGTGGGCTTCAAGTCCATCTCCACCGTCGAGGACGAGGCGGTCTTCCAGGCCATTCGCCACCTCAGTGTCGTGAAGGAAGATCCCACCGCCACTCCCGCCGAAATCCAGCACGCCGAGGCCCGTCTCCAGGCCGCCAACCAGGGCCGCCGCTATGTCAGCGAGAGCACCCGCGCCTCGCGCCTCTACTGGTGGACCGCCGAATATGGACTCATCGGCTCCCTCGACGAGCCCCGCATCTATGGTGCCGGCCTCCTCTCCAGCATCGGCGAGGCCCATCACTGCCTCACCTCCGAGGTGAAGAAGGTCCCCCTCGGCACCGCGTGCGCCGACACCGAGTACGACATCACCCGCATGCAGCCCCAGCTCTTCGTGGCTCGCGACTTCGAACACCTCTTCGAGGTGCTCGAGGCGTTCGAGTCGACGCTCGCCTGGAAGCGCGGCGGGGACTACGGCCTCCAGGAGGCCATCCGCGCCCGCACGGTCAATCACCTCGTCCTCGCCGATGGTCGCGAGCTGACCGCCCGCGTCGTCGAGGCACTCCCCGGCGCCCGGCCCGTGGCCGAGGGTCTCTCCACCGCCCTCGTACGCCTGGAAGGTCCCGTCATGCTGTCGCGCGGCGGTCACTCCGACTCCAAACCGTGGCCCGGTCTCGCGCTCGTGGCCTTTGGCGAGGGCCAACTCCCCGATCGGGGCGACTTCCAGGTGGAACTCGCCAGCGGCCTCACGCTCCAGGGTTTCGCCGTGGGCGGCGGCGAGGTGCTCAACCTGCGCGGCACCCTCGCGGGTCAGCCCATCGAGCTGCCCAATGTGGCCCAGCTCTTCCTCACCACCGGCCTGCCCTCCGTCGCCGGCGGCCCCGCCGATCCCGGCGCGTGGGACCACTGGTTCGGCGAACTCAACGCCTTCACCGAGGGAGAGGGCGAATCCCTGGCCCGCGCCAGAAAGGCCTCCGCCCTGCACCCCTCGCTCGCCGCCCTCTACCGCGAGGTGCGCACCCTGCGTGAGTCGAAATCCTTCGACTCCAGGCGCCTGGAACAGCTCTCCCGCGCCACCACCGCCTTCCCCGAGGAATGGCTTCTGCGCCAGGAAGTCGACGAGCTGCGCGCCCCCCGCGCTTGAGCGCTCCCCGGGGCCCGCAGTACGGTCGCGCTCCGCCATGCACCCCCTCCCCGACGTCCTCGCGGCCATTGGCAACACCCCCCTCATCAAGCTGCGCCGCGCCTCCGAGCTGACGGGTTGCACCATCCTCGGCAAGGCCGAGTTCCTCAACCCCGGTCAGTCCGTCAAGGACCGCGCCGCCCTCTTCATCGTCCGTGACGCCCTCGCCCGCGGCACCCTCCGCCCCGGCGGCGTCATCGTCGAGGGCACCGCCGGCAACACCGGCATCGGGCTCGCACTCGTGGGCCATGCCCTCGGCCATCGCACCGTCATCGTCATCCCCGACACCCAGAGCCAGGAGAAGAAGGACACCCTGCGCTCCGTCGGCGCCGAGCTGATCGAGGTGCCCGCCGTCCCCTACAAGGAGCCCAACAACTACGTGAAGGTCTCCGGCCGCCTCGCCGAGGCCCTCAACGCCCGCGAGCCCCATGGCGCCCTCTGGGCCAACCAGTTCGACAACGTCGCCAACCGTCAGGCCCACCTGGAAACCACCGGCCCCGAAATCTGGGACCAGACCCAGGGCCGCATCGATGGCTTCGTCTCCGCCGTGGGCTCCGGTGGCACGCTCGCCGGCGTGGGCCTCGCCCTCAAGGCGCGCGACCCCCGCGTCGTCATCGCGCTCGCGGACCCCCTCGGCGCCGCCCTCTACCACTACTACGCCCACGGCGAGCTCAAGTCCGAGGGCTCCTCCATCACCGAGGGCATCGGCCAGGGCCGCATCACCGCCAACCTCGAGGGCGCCCCCATCGACGTGGCCTTCCAAATCCCAGACGCCGAGGCGATTCCCCTCGTCTTCGAGCTGCTCGAGCACGAGGGCCTGTGCCTCGGCGGCTCCAGCGCCATCAACGTCGCGGGCGCCATCCGGCTCGCCCGGAAGCTCGGGCCCGGGCACACCATTGTCACCCTCCTCTGTGACTCCGGCACCCGCTACGCGAGCCGCCTCTTCAACCCCGCCTTCCTGCGCTCCAAGGGACTGCCCGTCCCTCCCTGGCTGGAGGCCGGCGCGGCGCCATCCCTGGCCCGCTCCCTCCTGAGCGACGTGCTCGTCCCCAAGTCCCCCTAATTGAGGGGAAGCCCCACCCGGAAACACGCCCCCCGAGGCACGGACTCGTCCAGTTCGAGCGTGCCACCGTGGTTCTCCGCGATGATCTGCCGGCAGATGGCCAGCCCCAACCCCGAGCCCTGGCCCACGTCCTTCGTGGTGAAGAAGGGCTCGAAGATGCGCGAGCGCAACTCGGGGGGCACTCCCGGGCCGTCATCCGCCACCACCACCTCCACCCGGCCCGCCCTCACCTCCGTGCTCACCCGCACCGCGCCGCCCTCGCCCACCGCGTCCAGCGCATTGCGCAAGAGGTTGAGCAACACCTGGCCCAATTGCCCCGCATGGAAGGACACGCTCGGCACGTCCGTGCACCGCACGTCCACCCGCGTGCCCGGCGGCAGGGAGCGCCGCACGAACTCCACCGTGTCGTGCACCGTGCGGTTGAGGTCTCCCGGCTCCAGCCTCGGGCGCTCGCCGCGCAGGAACGCCCTCAGGTCCGCCTGAATGGAGCGGATGCGCTCGGTGGCGAAGCGCATCGCCTCCAGCGCATCCGGCGTGTCCCGCAGCACGAAGTCGAGATCCAGCTCCGTCCACCACCGCGCCACCTCGGCCGCGTCCTCCGGACAGGCCTCCAACCGCTTCCGACAGCGCGACAACGCCTCGGCCTGCTGCTCGAAGTACTCGCGCACCGGCGGCAGGTTGTTGTGGATGGCCGTGAGCGGGTTGTTGATCTCATGCGCCAGCCTCGCCATGAGCTGTCCCATGGCCGAGAGCTTCTCCGCCTGGGCCACCTTCTCGCGCTCCCGGGCGAGCTCGGAGGTGCGCGCCTCCACCAGGCGCTCCAGTTCCACGTTGCGCCGCCGCAGCGCCACGCTCCGCAAGCGCATCATCCCCGCCCCGACCGATCCCAACACCAGCGCCCCCAGGCCCCTCGCCCACCACGTCTCCCACCAGGCCGGCAATACCCGCAGGGGAAAGCCCACCACGGCGCTCCACTCGCCCCGCCCATGGCGCGCCCTCATCTCGAACTGGTAGTGGCCTGGAGGCAGCGAGCTGTACTGCACCCTGCGTCCCTGCACCGGATGCCAGGTGTCCAGTCCCTCCAGGCGCACCTGATGCTCCAAGCCCCCCTCGTCGATGGCCCCCAGGTCGGCGAAATGAACCTCCAGGGTCGTCTCGCCCGAAGAGGCCTCCAGGCCCGCCTCCGGAGGCCGGGGAAACGTGCGCTCGCCCAGGTGCGTCTCCAACAGCACCACGCGCGGCGGCGGCGGCGGGCCCATGTAGCGCGCGCCATCGAAGCGGCCGAGCCCACTCGAGGTGCCCACCCACACCGTGCCGTCCGCATCCGCCAGGAAGGCGTTGCTGCTGAAGTCATCGCCCGGCGCGCCATCCGTCGAGTCGAAGTGCTCGAGCGGTCCTTCCGGGCCCACCAACATCACCCCCGCCCCCGTGCCCACCCACATCCGGCCCGCCCCGTCCTCTCCCAACTGGTAGATGACATCGTTGTGCAGTCCCGAGCCCCGGCTCAGGTGGGACGCGTCGGTGAGCCGCCCCTCCCGATAGGTGAAACAGCTCACCCCCTGGGGCTCCCGATACGACATGCACACGCGATCATCCCGGCGCACGAGCAGATAGCGCACGTGGTCGTCCCGCAGCCCATCCGCCTTGCCCAGCCGCCGGAAGCCGCTCGCCTCGCGCACGTAGAGCCCATTGCCCGAGGCCCAGATGCGCCCCTGGCTGTCGCGCGCCAGACCCACCACCATCGCCCGCTCGGGACTGGGCAGCGCGAACGAAAAGGACCACCCGCCCCCCTCCGTCCGCACGCCTCGCAACAGGCCCGAGGTGGTGGCCGCCCACAGCGTTCCGTCCGGCTCCCGCAGCAACTTGAAGGTGTAGCGCGCGAAGTAGCCGGACGCCTCGCCGAAAGTGCGCAGTTGGCCCGTGCTCGGGATGTAGTGGTGCAACCCAGAGGGCGTCCCCGCCGCCCAGATGCCTCCATCCTCATCCTCCACGATCGCCTTGATGGAGTAGCCCTCGAGCCCCGGCACCGACACCCACCCCCGGGCCGTGCCGCGGGAAAGCCCCCGGTCGGTCCCCACCCATAACGTCCCATCTCGCCCCCGGGTCACCCCCCACGTCATGCTCGTCGGCAACCCCGTGCTCGAGTCATGCACACTCCACAGGCCCCGGCCCAACGAGCGGTTGACGCCCATGCTCGCCACCCAGAGCGTGTCCTGCCCGTCCTCCAGCACGTCCCACATTCGCGCGACGCGCTCCGACAGGCCCAGCCGCCGCAGTTGCGCGTGCTCTCCCTCCACCTCCAGCAACCCGATGTTGTTGGGCACCTGGAGCTGACCTCGACGGCCCACGCGCAGCCGGTTGCCCGCCCCCGACAGGCCCTTGAGGAGGGACGTGCGATCCTCGAGCGGCGCGCCCTGCCTCGGTTGCATGGCCAGCCATCCCGCACCGCTCAGCCACAACCGCCCCCGCCCATCCCGCGCCAGCGCGGAAATGGAGCGCGGCGCCACCGACAGCTCGTGCACCGACCAGTGGCCCTGGGGATCCCGACTCACCAGGCGCTGCTCGGAGATGATCTGGAGCGCGTCCGAGGGGTCCATCCACATCTTGAGCGCGGGGCCTCCCGGCCACCCGGGCGCCAGCACGAAGCGTCCCGGCTCCGCCTCCACGTACAGGCCCCGCTCGCTCCCCACCCACATGCGCTTGCTGGAATCCAGGCGGACACTCCACACGAAGGAGTCCACCCCCGGCATCGGGACCTCGACGAAACGGCTTCCATCCCAGTGCACCACGCCCGCGCGCGTCACCAGCAGCAGGCGCCCCGCGGCATCGAGCGTCAGGTCCGCCACGCTCATCGAGGGCACTCCGGACTCCTCCCCGAAGCGGTCGAAGTGCGCCCCATCGAAGCGGTACACCCCGTCCGCGGCACAGGCCCATACGAAGCCCTCCGCGTCCTGGGCGAGCCACCCGATCTCCTGGTTCTGGATGCCCGCCTCCGCGCCGTAGTTCCGGAAGTGCACCCGTCCCGGCGGTTCCGCGCTCCAGGCAGTGCCCGACGCGAACACGGCCAGGGCCGCCCCGAGGAGCATGGCGATTCGACACAACATCATGGTGCTCAAGGCCTCTCCACACAGCGGCCGAGCCGCACGACCCTTGAGGTCACTTTATCACGTGTCAGGGTTCTCGTGGGCGAGGCGACCCGGGAGAGGCCGCGGCAACACCTGAGCCCCTCGCGCCGCTCGAGCGCTTGCTCCAAAGCCCGTAGCGCTTCTTCAAGGGAAGTGTGACCCCCAAGCAGATGGCGAGCACGGACAGGGCGAGTCCCAGCGCGGGCAGTACGTCCTGGGAACGGCCCAGCCGGCTCGCCAGGCCTGGGAAGGTGGACCAGCCATACGCCAGGGGCAGATGCGCCACGTACACCCAGAGCGACGCGCGCCCCACCGGCCCGAGCAGTCCATCCAGGCGCGCCGGCAATCGCATCGCGAGCCCCGCCACCACGGCCACCAGTCCCAGCCGCCACAGCACCAACGTGACATCACCGAACCGGGGGTGCCCACCCCACAGCGACACCAGGCCCAACAGTCCCGTGCCCGCGCCCAACAGGACGAGCCAGTGCGGCACCCGCCTCACCCCCGCCAGCACGAGCCCCGTCACGCCGCCCACCAGGAAGTAAGCCGACCAGGGAAAGAGCGGGAAGGACGAAGTACGGCCCGCCAGGGCCTGCTCCAACGCCAGGGGCCAGCCGCCCCCACTCACCGCCGCGCGCACCCACGGCGCCACCAGGGGCACCGCCAGCGCGAGTCCGCTCAACGCGGCCACCCGCCCCACGGGGCCACGCACCACCGCCAGCACCAGCGAGCCCATGAGCAACGCCCCGGCCACGCCATGCAGCGCATCGAAGGCCAGGAAGTGCCGCCACACCTCGAGCTTGCCCGCGAACAGGGAGTCCAGGCCCCAACCCGGCCAGCGCAGGAAGTAGCCCCAGAAGAGCAGCAATCCCACTCGCGGCAGGTAGCGGCGCAGCAGCGGCACACCGCTCGCCCCCGTGCGCCCCACCGTCGTCGCGAAAGCCCAGCCCGCCACGAACAGGAACAGGGGCGCCGTCACGGCCCGGAAGGACCAGTACACCAGCATGCCCGTCGTCTCACGGGCCGAGTCCTTCAACACCGCGTCCAGCGTGTGGCCCATCACCATCGCGATGACGGCCACGGCACGGGCTCGATCGAGCCCGTGATCACGGGACGCGACCGGCGCGGCGACTGGCTCCTGGGAAGTCACTCCACCCACTCAGCGACTCAGACGCGCATCGGCATCACGACGGCCGTGAAGCTCCGGTCCCCCGGCGCATGCAGCACGCCCGGGCTGTGCTCGTCCCCCAGCTCGAACGCCACCTCGTCCGTGTCCGTTACTCCCAGCACGTCGATCAGGTAGCGCGCGTTGAAGCCGATGGTGATGCCCGCGCCCCGGTAGGCGATGTCCAGCGCGTCCTTGGCCTCGCCCAGGTCCGGGTTGTTCGCCGTGATGAGCAGCTGGTTCTCCGCCAGCCCGATGCGCACCGCGTAGCTCTTGTCCGCGCTGAGCAGCGCGATGCGCTTGAGGCCCTCGAGCAGGCGCGTCTTGGGCACCAGCACCGCCTTGTCCCCTTCCTTGGGGATGACGCGCTGGTACTCGGGGAACTGCCCGTCGATGAGCCGCATCACCATGGTGAGGCCCGTCTTCTTGAACAGCGCCGAGTTCTCCGCGAACCCCAGGTGGCACTCCGCGTCCGGCGCCTCGTCCAGGAGCCGCTTGAGCTCCATCAGGCCCTTGCGCGGGATGATGACGCCGCTCTTGAGCTTGAAGTCCCCCGCCAGCTCGCGCTCCACCAGCGACAGGCGGTGGCCATCCGTGGCCACCATGCGCACCTTGCCTCCCGCCTGCGGCTCGAAGAACACCCCGTTGAGGATGTAGCGCGTCTCGTCCGTGGAGATGGCGAACTGCGTCTTCTTGATCATCTCCAGGAGCGTGTTGCCCATCACCTGCACGAGCGGCGCGCTCTCCTCGCGAGGCAGCTTCGGGTACTCCTCGGGCGCCGTGCCGACGATCTTGAAGTGCGCCGGGCCACTCGTGATTTCCACGTAGTTGTTTGCCAGCTTCTTGAGCGTGACCTGCGCGTCCGGCAGGTTCTGCACGATGTCGAAGACGTACTTGGCGCTCAGCGTCACCGCGCCCGGCTTGATGACCTCGGCCGCGTGCTCGGAGACGATGCCGATCTCCAGGTCGAACGCCGTCACCGTCACCCCCGTCTTGTGGGCGGTGAGCAGCACGTTGGCGAGGATGGGCATCGTCGTCTTGCGCTCCACGATGCCCTGGGCGCGGTAGAGGGCCTTCTTCAGCTCATCGGCGGCGATGCGGAATTCCATCTCGGGGGACCTTGAAGAACCGGGGGGTCGGGGAAGAGTTGGCGGCCCGGAGACCGCCCTCCTCCGGGTGTAGCCCGCCCCCCTCGAACCGTCAACGAACCTGACGTCCGAAGTCACGCCGAGTCGACAAGCGCCCGAGCGAGCAAACCGTCCAAATTCAGGGACTTGGACCAGAGGCGGATGTAGTACATGTCGAGTTCGCCAGCCTCCAGACGGAGGATCTGAACGATGTCCCGCCACTGGGTGCTGGAGGACTCACCCCCCTGCTGAAACCACAGCAGCTTCCGCACCACGGAGTCCTCTGGACTCTTGATGAAGAGCCCTCGACCCTCATCGGTCAGCACACCCGCCGACGGCGAGAGAACTCGCTCACGTCGAAGGATCCCGAGCCCAGGAGGAAGAGGTCGACCTTGGTCACCGAGGGCAGATGAAAGATGTTCCAGGAGCTTCGCCGCACCACGGCCTCCCGGAGCGATTCCCCATCGATATCGAAGTCCTCACCCAGTTCTCGAACCAGGGGTTCCAGTTGGGGCAGGCGGAGATCCACCACGAAGTCGATGTCGTTGGTCGCACGCGGCTCCCCCTGGAGGGAGCTGGCCAGGCTTCCACCCAGGAAATAACCAGTCCCCGCTCGCTCGAAGGCCTCCGCGCATTGCAAGGCGACGCCGAGGATGTCGGGTTCGTTCAAGGCAGAAGCGCCGGGTGAGCACCGAAGAGTCGGTGGGCGACTTCACGACCGTACAGACGCACCGTCAACCGAACCTTGAGTTCCAGAGCGTCCGCCAGAGGGAAGCGCTGACGAATCCCCACCTGGGCCAACTGGCGCACCGCCTGGGTCAAGGCGCCCGCCTTGCGGAGTCGGTCCGCAGGTGACTGCTCACGCAGGAGTTCGAAGTAGCGCTCGCGCCTCCGAATATCCGTGTCCTGATCCATGGGGACAAACATAGCGCACCCCGGCGTAGCCCTCAGCAAAAGGCACGCCGGTTCCGTACAGCGGCGGACGCTGGCGCTGCGCCGGTAACCCACCAGACGAGTTTCAAGACCGGAGATGTCGCTCAACCCCTCACGACAACATCACAGGGCGCGACAGTAGAGCGGCTGGTTGGCGCAGCCCTGGCTGTCCTGGAGCGAGATGGCGTTGTTCGGCCCCAGACGCCAATAGCGATGCCTCCACGTGCCAGAAAGGCATCCGTCATCATCAGGCGCCAGCGTCCCTGTATAGAAGACGAAGCCACCCCAGGATACGCCGCTCGCGGGATTATCGCTGTAGACGAAGTAAGGGTCCTTGTTGTGGACACGATAACCCGCATTCCAAGTCACACACACAACAGGAATGGGGCTCTGAACGTTGTACGCGATGCCATAATCGTATCTGGTATTCGGGAAATTCGGGATCTGACAATTCGACAACTGGCCCAGATTTCCGCACGGGAACCACTCGCCTGCCATTGAACCGCCAGGCACCGCGAGCATCGACAGCACCACGGCCGACTTCACGAATCCTGCCTTGCTGGCTCTCATTCAACCCCCCCGAGCATGGCGTCTTCACAAGCCCACCCCATGCTGGCAGGGGAGGTATTCATGGCCTCCTGGCAAAACAAGGCTCACCTCTCGGCCCCCGGAGCGGCACAACACTCCGGGGGACCACTGCGACCTCAGTTGATCTCCACCCGGCACAGGGAGTTGCAGCCGTCCCCGTTCACGGTGTTGCCGTCGTCGCATTGCTCGCCGGTCTCCATCTGGACGATGCCGTCGCCGCAACGCGGGCCCCTCATGCACGTGCGGGAGCACTCGCCCGCGCCGTTGTTCGCCCCCTCGTCACACTCCTCGCCCGGATCCAGCGTGCCATTGCCGCACAGCGCGATGCACTCGGTGCGGCGCGCCACGAAGTCCGTGAGCGTCAGCGTGTACGAGGACGCCGAGGTGTGCCGCTCGGCCTGGAACACCACCGCCTCGTAGATGCCTCCCAGCGTGAGGCCCAGCCCCGCCGCGTGATCCTTCAGGATGATGGTGCCCGTCTCCGCCCCGTGCACGCCTCCCAGGTCCAACGCCAGCTTGCCGTTGATGAACACCCAGACATCGTCATCGCCCAAGAACTTGAGCTCTTCCGTGCCCTTGTACTCGAACCAGTAGCGCGCCTCGCTCGTGAAGCTGAAGTTGTGCGAGCCGGTCGCCACGGGCCGCAACGGCTCCTGCTTCAGGGCCACCCACCCCGCGTTGTCGAGCGGGAAGAAGGTCGTGTCGCTAAACACATACGAGCGCGTCGTTCCCTCCCGCATGAGTTCCAAGGAGCCCGCCACCGTCTTGTTCACGTTCGGCGTATCCCGGTACCACTGATCGAACGCCGCCTTGCCATGGGTGGTGTTGGTCGACACGCCCTCCTTCGCATACACGGGCTTGCCGTCGGTGCTCAGCGACGCGTAGAGCGGTCCACAGATGCCGCGCTCCACACCATTGGAATTCTCGAAATCAATGTGGCCACGAGGCAGGCCCCCACTGGCCGGCAGGTCATAGCCCCGGAAGTCGCGGTAGACGACGGGGATGGACACCTTCTCGGGCGCGGCTGCCTCGACGGACTCGCAGGCGAAGCCTTCCTCGAACTGGCACGTCGGCGAGCAGCCATCGTTCGCGCGCGTGTTGCCGTCGTCGCACTGCTCCGCCGGATCGTTGGACAGCAGGACGCCATCTCCGCACCGGCTCTCGCACGTGCCGCTGGCGCAGCGCGGCTCCTTCGTGCACAGCGTCGAGCAGCCATCGCCCAGCTCGTTGTTGCCGTCGTCGCACTGCTCCGTCCCCTCGACGATGCCATCTCCGCAGACCGTGAGGGTGCAGGGCGAGCCCACGCCATCCGTGCACTTGTAGCCCGACTCCAGGCGGCACGCGGCGCTACAGCCGTCCCCGCCCACGGCGTTTCCGTCCTCGCACTCCTCGTCCCCGGCGACGATGAGGTCTCCACACGCCGAGGCCTGGCAGCGGCCTCCCAGCGAGGGACAGCTCCACCCCGCCTCCACGAAGCACCTCGCGTCGCACCCGTCCCCGGACTGCGTGTTCTTGTCGTCGCAGGCCTCGGTGTTCTCGAGGGTGCCGTTGCCACACGTGGTTCGCAGGCACGCCTGGCCCGGCGTGTCGCACGCCCAGCCCTCCTCGATCACGCCACAGCTCGCGGCACAGCCGTCCCCGTCCACCGTGTTGCCGTCGTCACAGACTTCCGCGGCCTGGCGCTTTCCGTCTCCACACCGGGCGGCGGGCTCGCTGTCGCCTCCACAGCCATGGGCCAGGACCGACACGAGCAGGGAAACGAGCACGAAGCCCGCGAAGCGAGATCCACCGGGGGGGAGGTTCCTCATGAGCGCGGATGCTGGAAGTGAGGGGCGGGCGTGTCAACGCATCCCTGCCGCCCCCCCGACGGGAGCGCTTCCCTGAATCCAGTAGCGCTCACAGATGTGAAACCGGAGCGAACTCGCGGGAGGAAAATCGCGTTCTCCACGCAACTGGGCCGCCCTTCGGGCCGACAACATCCCGGCGGACGGTCAATGTGAGGAACGGAGCAACCGCCGAGAGCGGAGGGAAGTAGCATCCGCCCCCGGAGGCGGCGAGACTGGCGGCGCTTCCTCGATCGGAGCCCGAACCCATGCTGTTCCAGCGCCCGACTTTCCTCGCCACCGCTCTCGCTCTCGGCCTGCTCGCCGGGTGCAGTTCCAACACCCGCACCTCTCCTCCGGAGACGCGTCCCGCCGAGTCCGGCGGTACGCCCGCCCCCACCATGGACACTCCCAACAGCAAGACCGGCCCCTCCCTCCCCCAGGGTGACTCGGGTGGCACCGCCGACAGCAAGACGGTCGTCTATTACGTCAAGGACAGCGGCGTGCGCTGCATCACCACGCCCTGCCCGAGCTTCATCGCCATCCGCGCGGACCGTCCCGACGAGGACGGCATCCAGATCACCGAGATGGACCTCGCCGCGCTCGGCGTCGACGACGAGCAGCGCGCCAAGCTGCTGGAGTCCACCCACGACGGCAGCCGCGGCCTCAAGGTGGAGGCCACCATCGTCAAGGTTCCCAACGCCGGTCCGGCGGGAGATGGCACCCGCCTGAGTGTCAACCGGGTGCTCGAGGGCAAGTAATCTGTTCGATCTCCGGAGTCCCGGCTCCGGAGCGTCCCCCGGCCATCAACTCGCCGCGCCGTCCATCCGCGGGGGTCTGGCGAGCCGGTATCCTTCCTCCCCGTCCGTTCACGGACCGAGGGGGGAGATTCCGGGATGGTGGGGCACACCCACGAGCGAGCGCCGCGCAAGGCAGGGACCCGGGGCGTGCTCGGGGTGTTGGCCCTGGGGTATTTATCGGGAGCCAGCGCGAGCCATGCCGCTCCGCCGCCCCGGTTGGAGGCCTCGCCGCGCCAGGTGCTGTCCGGACGCGGCGACCACGCCACGCTCACCGTGACGGGCTTGCCCGACGACGCGCGCCTCGCGTGCAGCGCGGGCCAGGTGCGGGCGCCCACCCGCGCCTCCCCGAATACCCTCGAGGCCACCTTCGTGCCGCCTCGCGCGGACACACTCGCCCCCATCCTCTGCGCCGCCGTGTCCCCGTCCACGGGTGCCCATGCCCTCGGGGTGATCGACGTGCGGCGCCAGCAGGTGCTGTCCCTCACCGGGCTGCCCCCCTTGAGCCGCGTGGAGGTCCGCATCGGCGACAGCCTCCATGGCCCCGTTCGCGCCGACACCACCGGCCAGGCCGAGGTGCCCGTGCTCCTGTCCCCGGCCCATCCCCACGCCACGCTCCTGACCACCGCGCCCGGCCAGGCCCCCCAGGAGCGCGAGCTGCCCCTGCCCGTGGCACCCCGGCCCGTGGTGCTCCTGCTCTCCGAGGGAGACTCCGTCGAGGCGGATGGCCTGAGGGGCGTGCGCGTATGGGCCTTCGGCGTCGATGCCCACGGCGCGCCCCTGAGAACGCCCCTCGCCTTCACGCGCACCGCGGGCACCTATGAGCCCCAGCGCGTGGCCCCCGGTGTCCAGGCGGGAACCTTCCTGCCCTCGCCCCGGGCCATGCCGGGAGAAGGCGTGCTCACGGCGCTCGTCGACGGAGTGTCCACCTCCACGCGCGTGGAGCTGCGCCCGGGCGTGCGGCCCGTCCTGCGCGTGGAGGCCACCATGCACGAGGTGCTGGCGGATGGAGACTCGGGCACGGACGTCACCGTGAGCGTCCAGGACGAGCGAGGGCGCGCCCTGCCCGGCCAGCCCGTGCGGCTCCAGACCTCGCGCGGCCAGCTCTCCCCACCCCAGGACCGGGGCGATGGCACCTACCTCGCGCGCTACCGGGCTCCAGCGGGAGGAGGCGAGACCCAGCTCGTCGCGCTGCTCGAGGGCGCCGCCCCGGCCACGCTCGCCCTGACGCTGCGTGCGCCCCCCCGCCTCCTGCTCGAGGCCCCCGCGCACGAGCTGCTCGCGGACGGGCTCACCCGGCTCACACTCCACATGTCCGCCCGCGATGCCCAGGGCCAGCTCGCCCCCGACGGCACGGAGCTCGCCCTCACCACCACGCTCGGCTCGCTGCCCGCCACCGTGCGCACCCGGGGCGGCCGGGCCACCGTGGAGTACGTGGCGGACACGCGCGCCGGAGAGGCCGTCGTCCAGGCCCGATGGGAGGAGGCGAGCGCGTCCACCGCGGTGCGGCTCGTGCCCGGCCCCCCGGCGCGGCTGCGCGTGCACGCCGAGTCGCGCGAGGTGCGCTGCGACGGCCAGGACAGCGCCCGCGTCCACCTGCTCGTCCAGGACGCGCGGGGCAACCCACTCGACGGCTTGCCCATCACCTTGCATGCCGCGGGCACCCAGGCCGAGCACGGCGCCTTCGAGCGCGTGGCGGCGCTCGGCGGAGGGGAATTCGTCACCCGCTTCCACGCCCCCGCCCGGTGCGAGGGCGGCACGGCCACGCTGCTCGCCTCGGTGGGCGAGGCCCGGGGAGACGCCCGGCTCACGCTCGCCTCGCGCACGTCCCGGGGACTCACCGTGCGGCTCGGCGCCCAGGCCAACCTCGGCGCGCGCGTCCAGCCCGCGTTGGAGGTGGAGGGAGACCTCCAACCCTATGCGCTCGGAGAACGGCTCGCCGCCAGTGCCTCGCTCCAGGTGGCCGTCGGCCGCTTCGCCCTCCAGGGCGAGAGCGCGTCCCATGAGCCCTTTTCCCTGAGCGCCAGGACCCTCACCACCACCCTGTCCCTGGGCGCGCGCTGGAGCCAGCCCCTCACCCGCGCGCTGTCCGCCTACGCGGGCGCCGGGCTCGACGCGCACCTCGTCCACCTCGACTGGCACCTGAGCCTGGAGCCGGGCCCCCAACGACAGGTGGCCCCCGCCCTGGGCGGGCATGCCCGGGTGGGCCTCGTGTGGGCCCTGGGCTCCGGCGCGCTCCTCCTCCAGGCCCGCTACGGCCTCGCCCGGCTCCCCTCGGACGGCGTCTTCCATGGCTCCGTGGGGGGACCCTCCGCGTCGCTCGGCTACCGCTTCGAACTCTAGCGTCCCTCCAGAGGTCCGCATGCGCTCTCCCCTCCTCCCCTCGCTGGCCTCGCTCGTCCTGGCATGCGCGCTCGCATGCGGCTCGGCCCGGGAATCGCCCCGCGTCGACACCGTCCTGCCCGCCCAGGCCTTCTACGGCGCCCCCGAGCGCCTGCGGCTCGGCGGAGCCTTCGCGCCGGACCTCTCGGTGGACCTGGGCTCGGACGCGCCTCCCTCGCTGGAGAACCGCTTCGAGGTCCGCATCGGCTCCGAGCGCGCCTACGCCGTGCGCTTCCTGTCCCGAGACCTGCTCGAGGCCACCGCCCCGGCCACCCTGCCTCCCGGCCGCCATGACCTGACCGTCATCGACGCCCAGGGCCACGCCTCCACGCTCCCGGGCGGCTTCGAGGTGGTGGACCGAGGCATCCACCGGCTCGTCTTCGTCACGTCCATGCGCTCGGCCCACACGGGCGAATGGTCCGAGCCCATCCGCATCGAACTGCGCGACGGCGAGGACCGGCCCGCCCCGACCTCCACGCCCCGCGTGGTGCGCATCACCAGTGACTCGGACACCGGCCGCTTCGCGCGCATGGGCGGAGACGAGCCCACGCCCTCGCTGGACCTGACGCTCGCGCCTGGAGAGTCCGGCGTGGACCTCGTCTACCGGGACCCGACGCCCGGCTATCACACGCTGGAAGGCGGCAGCCTCGGCCTGCCCCCCATCGCCCAGACGGTGGCCGTGGGCCGATTGGGCCCGCCCCACCGGGTGCGCTTCACCCAACTGCCCTTGTCGCCCCTTCGGGCCGGAGAACCCGTGGCGCTCGCCCTGGAAGTGCTCGACGCCAGCGGAGGCCCCGCGGCCCTCCCCCTCACCGGCATCCGCGTGGAGCTGCGCACCGACTCTCCCTCGGGCGGCCTCGCGCGCACCGCCGACGGCCTCTACCACCCGGCCCTCGTCCTCACCCTGCAGCGCACCGAGGGCCGCCTGCCCCTGCTCTACCGCGACACGCGCGGCGCGGCCCAGGCGCGCCTGACCGCCCACGCCATCAACCAGGACACCCTCACCACGCTCCTCCCGGATGACCAGCGGCTCTCCGTCCAACCCGGACCCACCCACCGCTTCGAGGTGATTCGCGACGACTCCGGGCCTCCCCGCGTGGGCGAGCCCGAGTCCTTCAACATCCAGGCGCTCGATGCCTGGGACAACCCCACGTCCTATGCCGGGCCGGTGCTCGTGGGCACCCTGCCCCCGGACCCCGACTTCTCACCCGGCGCCGTCACCCTGGAAGCGGGCCGGGCCTCGCTCTCCGCCGAGTTCGCCCAGGTGGGCACCTGCTCCCTCGTCGTGTGGAATCCGCACCAGCCGGACGTGCGCGGCACTTCGGCGCCCCTCGTGGTGAGCCCCGGCCGGCCCGTGCTGCTCAAGGTGACGGGAGGGAGCGGACCCCAGCGCGCCGGCGAGCCCTTCTCCCTCACGCTCGAGGCCCTGGACCGCTTCGGCCACCGCGCCCAGACGCCCCTGTCCGTGACGCTCTCCGCGCCGGGCGTGGCCAAGGGCGCGCTGAGTCCCACCACCAGCGGCACCTTCACCGGCATGACGACCTTGTCCGTCACCCTCACCACCGCCGTACACGAAACCCACCTGGTCCTCGAGGAGGAGAGCGGCGAGGGCCCGCCCGGCCTGAGCGCCACCACCGGGAGCCTCACCGTGCGCCCGGGCCCCACGCGGCGTCTGCTCGTGGAGGACACGGCGGACAGCCCCACGGCGGGCGTGGCCTTCCCCGTGCGCCTGCGCGCGGTGGACGCCTGGGGCAACCCGTCCGAGGACGTGCACGACCTGACGCTCGGCGCCGAGGGCCTGTCGGACGCGGACCTCACCCCCAACCGCTTCGCGAGCTTCCAGGGCGAGGCCACCGTGTCCATCACCCTGACGCGGGCCCATGTCCCCACGCGCCTCACGGTGGAGGCGGACGGACGAAGAGGTCAACAGACGAAGGCCCTCACGGTCCGGCCCGGCGCCTTCACCCACTACGCGCTCACGGGCCCCGCGTGCATCACCGAGACCGACAACTGGATCCTCTCCCTGACGGCGCTCGACGCATGGGGCAACCGCGTCTCCTCGTACACGGGCAAGGCGCGCCTGTCCGTGCAGCCCAGGGGAACCCCGAGCCCCGGGGAGACGGCCCCCTTCGTCGAGGGCGGCACCCAACTGCAACTGAGCCTCAATGAAATCCGCGCTCCCCAGACGCACGTGATGCTCACCGCCCGGGACCCGGCCCAGGAGGACAAGCAGGGCACGCGCCAGCTCTCCCTCCAGACGAGCTGTCCCTAGCGGGCGGAAGGACGCGCACGCCATGAGGATCCGCACCCGGCTGCTGCTCTTGCTCATCGCCACCGCCGCGCTGCCCACGGGAGCGGTGGGGCTGTTGACGTACCGGGGCGCGGAAGCGGCGCTCTCCGAGGCGGTGTCCGGCCAGCACCGGCGCACGGCGCTCGCCGAGGCGGAGCATGCCTCGGCCTATATAATGACCCTGGCCACGGAGCTGGACGGCGCGCTCCTGCACCAGGACCCGGCGACACTCGGCCCCGCTGGCACCCAGGAGTTCCTCACCCGCGTCTTCCTGCGGAGGGATCGGCTGTCGCTCGTGGGCCTGTTCGACCCCCGGGGCCGGATGACGGCGAGCGTCTTCGTGGACGACCCCGAGGCCTTCGCCCGGCAGGAGCCCCAGTTCCGCCGCCACGACACCGTCTCCGCCAGGGAAGTGGAGGACTTCCGGCGCCGGGCCGTGGAGCTGCTCACCCATGTGCCGCCGGGCCAAGCCCATGCCGTCTCCGCGCCCTACCTCACCGCCGAGCGTGGGCGGCCCGCCGTGGTGGTGGTGGCGCGCTCCCCGAAGGCGCCTGGAGGAGGACTCGCCGCGGAGCTGGGCTTGGAGGAACTGTCCGCGCGGCTGGCCTCGCGTGGCGAGGGCCACGAGCGCGCCTTCCTCCTCGATGCACGAGGCCGGCTGCTCCTGGACGGGGACGCGGCGCACGAGCGGCGCCAGGAGGACTTCTCCACGCGACTGCCCCAGACCCTGGGAGCCCGAGGGCCGGGACTCGGCGACTACGAGGACTCGGGCCAGGCGTGGCTCGCCGCCTACAGCCCGGTGCCGGAGCTGGGCTGGGTGGCGGTGGTCGCCCGCCCGCGCGAGGAAGCACTCGCCCCCTTGCGCGCGCTCGCCCAGGGCTCGTTCGGAGTGCTGGAGCTGGCACTGCTGGGAGTGCTGATCCTCGCGCCGCTGCTCGCGCGAGCCCTGGCCCGGCCCATCGCCCGGCTCGCGGACGGAGCGCGGGAGCTCGCCCGGGGCCACCTCGCCCACCGCCTCCCGCCCGAGCGCTCGGACGAACTCGGGGACCTGGCGCGCGCCTTCAACGACATGGGACAGGCGCTGGAAAAGGCCCACCAGGAACTCCTGGGCTTCAACGGCCAGCTCCAGGCCCAGGTGGAGGAGCGCACCCGGGAGCTGCGCGAGGCCCAGGCCCAGCTCTCCCGCAGCCAGCGCCTCGCCGCCATGGGGGACCTGGCCGCCGGCATGGCGCACGAGATGAACAACCCGCTGGCCGCCATCCTCGGCAACGTGCAACTGGTGCTGATGGACCTGCCGCCGGAGAACGGGTCGCACCGGATGCTGTCCGCGGTGCACCAGCAGGCGCAGCGCATCGCGGCCATCGTGCGCGAGCTGCAATTGCTCTCCGAGCGTCAGCAACTGGGCCGCCACGCGTTGGACGTTCACCGGGTGCTGAAACAAGCCCTGGAGACGCGCGACGCGGAGCTGACGCGGGGAGGCGTGCGCGTGGACTGCCACTTCCACCCCGGCGAGGCGCGGGTGCTCGGCGATACCCAGGCCCTGGGAGACGTCTTCGCGCGGCTGCTCTGCAACGCGCTCAATGCCTTGAAGGACCGGCCCGAGCGCACCCTGACCCTGGCCACCCGTGTGGTGGACGCGCAGCTCGTGCGCGTGGAGTTGCGAGACACGGGCCGAGGCATCCCCCGCGAGCACCTGGAGCGCATCTTCAACCCCTTCTTCACCACCAAGCAGGAGTGGGCGGGCAAGGGCCTGTCACTCGCCGTGTGCCACCGCGTCGTCGAGGACCACGGAGGCACACTGACCTTGCACAGCGACGAGGGCGTGGGCACCACCGTCACGCTCGTGCTGCCCGCGGCGCCCGCGGCCCGGCACCTGTCGTGATGGCCGGCAAGGGTCGGGTCTCACTCCACCAAACTTCCCGGAACGGGGTCGTAAAACTCCGCTGTCGCCAGGGCGCTGCTATTGTTATTGGCCCCCCCCACGACGAGCACCCTGCCATCGGGCTGCGGGGCCGCGAAGTGCCTCCAGCGAGGCGAGCCCATAGTCCCAGTTGCGCTCCAAACACCGGGGCCCGGGTCATACACCTCCGCCGTCGCATTTATCACCGTCCCATCGTCGCCCGCCCCTCCGGTGACAAGCACCTTCCCGGTGCTCAAGAGTGTGGCCGCGTGATAGCCACGAGGCACAGACATGGAGCCTTTGGCCGTCCATCCCGAAGATGAACCATACACCTCCGCCGTTGCCAGAGTCGTGGTGTTGTTACGCCAGCCCCCTGCGACAAGCACCTCTCCATTGGGCAGCAGCGTCGCCGTATGGCAGCTACGGGGCGAAACCATTGCTCCGGCGGCGGTCCACTTATTTGTGTCCGGGTCATACAACTCCGTTGTCGCGAGGGGACCGCTATCGTCAGAGCCCCCTGCGACAAGCACCTTGCCATTGGGCAGTAACGTCGCCGTATGACAGTTACGGCGCGAGTTCATGGTTCCGGCGGAGCTCCAGAGTCCAGTGGCCGGGTCGTATACCTCGACGGCATTCAAAACACCGCCATTGATGGCGATGCCCCCCGTAACAAACACTCTGCCATCGGGCAGAAGCGTTGCTGTATGGCGGGCACGAAGCCAGAGCATGGAACTGGTTGCACGCCATTGCGATCCGTAAAACAACTCCGCCGTCGCAAGCGGGGTGTTCACGGCACTAAACCCCCCCACGACAAGCAGCGCACCATTGGGCAGCAGTGTCGCCGTATGGTGGGAGCGACGAGATGTCATAGGGCTGAGTGGCATCCAAGCGCGCCAGAACGAATAGTATAGTTCCGCCGTCGCGAGGAAAGTGCCGTCCGCGGCATTGCCTCCCGTAACAAGTACGGATCCGTCCTGTAAGGGCGTTCCCACGAAATGGACGCGAGGCGAGCTCATGGAAGTCGCCGGGGACCAGGACCGCGCGGCCGCCACCATCGGATGGACAAGAGGTCGCGCGTCAGACGCCGTCGGGTACGCCATCGGCGCGGCGGCCATCACCTCTCTCGGAAGATACCCGAGCAAGAGAAGTAATGTGAGCGCGAGCCCATACTTCGCACTTCGGAATTCCCTAAGCAAACTCATCAAAGTCCTCGCATCAAGTTGACGGTAAAGAGAGGGCACACCTTATGCCTTTTCACGGGCGACACCACGCGACTGCGTCGAGTCGTGGAAAGGTAACACGACGGGCGGGGACCCTATCGACTTCGTGGCGCGTGCGCGGTCACCTGGAACTGCCTGCTGGACCCCCATCGCGGCCGGAGCCGGGGAGCACATACACTCCCCGGCTCCGGCCGCCGTGCTCAAGGCGTGACGGCTTGGGGCAGCGGCTCCTTCTTCGCCACGGGCAGATAGCACTTGCCCTGGTACTCGGCCTGGGTGTCGAAGCAAGGGGGCTTCTTCTCCAACGCTATCCAGCACCCATTCTTGATCTCCACCGCGCCCTTGCGGGTTTCGCAGGGAGGCACGGCCTGGTCCCCGAAGGGCTTGCTGGGCAAGGGATAGGCGATGGTCGCCGGAGTCGCCCCCTCGAGCTTCGCCAAAGCTGGCGCACTCGTGAGGGAGAAAGACTCGATGGCGGCCTCCGTCCGCGGGAGGTCCGAGGATTCGCCCGTCCGCCCGATCCACACCCCCAGGCTCAGCATGACCATGGCGATGCCCGCGACGGCCCCCCATCCTCGGGAGCCCACGGCCCAGATAGAAAGGGGGATCCACCGCGACAGACGGCGCAGAGGCCCGCCCGCCAGATGGGCTTTCACCTGGGGGCTGTGCTCCACGCGCTGGCCCACCACGGACATCAGGGTGAGGAGGTTCACCCAATCCATGGTCTGCTCGGGGTCGGATTGACGCTCCAGCTCCACTGACACGGAGCCGGCTCCGGGCACGAAGTAGAACCAGCCACGCCGGAGGCCCACGGGTTGCCATTGCACGCTGTCCTTGGGGAACAGCGTCAGGGCCGGTCTGTCCGTGATCACGTTCCACGACTCATAGAGATGCCCCAGTCTGGGCTCGACTTCATCGCAGCGCCGGAGCAGCCGGAACTGCCCCGGTCCGCGCTCCCTCTCCGTCTTCTCATCCGACATGTGCTTGCCCCTCGGTGAATGCACACAATCTCCGGGAAATCGACTTCCGGAGTCAAGTCCACGGATCGAGCCTGTTGGGTTGGTATGGGTCAACCCAGGAGGTCAGGTGGTCTCGCTTGACGAGAGCGAGGCCAAGCCTGTGTGATGGCGACGGCCCGGTCATTTCCTCCGGGCACGAAGGAGGCACACCGTGCCCATGGGACGCTCTAGAGCGCGTGGAGGCCCTGGCCACGGACGAAGCGCTCGCGCGGGCCGTCGTGGCGGTGGAGACGGTCGCGGCGACTCCCGGTGGGCCCCTGGCGCTCGTGCTCCTAAAGAAGCGCGGCCCGGCGTCCGCCACGACTGACACGCTCCCCGATTTCGCGATGTCGTCGCCCGTGTCCGCGATGAACGGCCGTTCGTGTCAACCCCCAGGAGAGACTCTTCTCGTCTGTATTTCCACGGAAGGTCCATGGCACCTGCCCGCCTGGTGACCAGGCAAGTCCCGGGCTCATTGAACTTCCCTGGGCGTCCTCCAGATGTTGAGTCCTGGCGGAAGCAAGGGCATGACATCCTTTTCTCCTGGCGAATCCGGGAACGGATCCCGCTACCGTCCTTCCTGACAGATCCCCCACTGGCGCCCCCTCCTCCGTGACTCCCGATTCCCAACTCCTCATCCCCGATCCCCACGAGGCGCTCCGAAAGGCCTATCTCTCCGCCCAGCTCAAGGGCAACCGCCGTGAGGCCCTGCGCCTGGTGGTGGACGAGGGTCTGCTGCGCGGCATTCCCTTCGCCACCCTGCACTCGGAGATCATCCGGAAGGCGCAATGGGAGATTGGCCGCTTGTGGCAGGAGAACCACATCTCCGTGGCCCAGGAGCACATGGCCACGGCCATTTCCCAGCTCGCCCTGTCCCACCTCTATCGCCATCTGCCGAGGGATCCGCCCAACGGACGCACGGTGATGGTGTCGTGCGTGGAAGGGGAGTTGCACGAGCTGGGCGCGCGAATGGCGAGCGACTTCCTGGAGATGGCGGGCTTCGACGTGCGCTTCCTCGGCGCGAGCGTGCCCGTGGAGCACCTGGTGCGCGAGGTGAGGGAATCACCGCCGGATCTGCTGGCGTTGTCGGTGACGATGACGTTCCACCTGTCGGCCCTGCGTGAGGCGGTCGCGGCGGTGCGAGCGGCGGTCCCCCGGGTGCCCCTGGTGGTGGGAGGGCTGGCCATATCCTGGGCGCCCGGTGTGGATGCGGAACTGGGCGTTCCCTTCATCGGCACGGACGCGAGCGAATTGGTGGCGGCGGCCTGCCGGCTGTTGGAGGTGTGAGGGATGAAAGCACTCGCGAAGGAGGTGGCGGCCCGTCAGGAGCATCTGGCCGAGGCCTCGGTGGAGGGGTTCTACGCGGACCCCTTCTGGTTCGCCCGCTACGGCGAGGCGCGCGCGCGCCGCTTCGGCGGCGAGGACGCCGTCTTCCATGTGCGCTACCTGGTGCAGGCACTGGAAGCGAGCGATGTCGCCATCATGGAGCGCTACGCGCGCTGGTTGCAGGGGCTGCTGGTGCCTCGGGGCATGTGCTCGCGTCACATCGCGGCCCACTTCCGGGGGCTTCACGACGCGCTCGTGCGGGAAGGACTCACCCAACCCCCTCAAGCGCTCGAGTACATGCGGGCGGCCGAGCAAGCCCTCCACTGGCCCGAGGGCTCCGCTCACGAATTGGGGAACGCGCTGCCGCGGTTGGTGCCCGCGACCCTGCACTTCCTGTCCGGAAGTGGGGAGAGCTCCGGGCACGACACGGCTCTGGAAGAGGAAGTCCAGCTGCAATTTTCCTATCTCCAGGACGCATTGGGCACCGGACGGACCGGGCTGTTCGTGGAGCACGTGAGATGGTACGCGGGGTTCTGGCCTCGTCGGCGCCTGCGGGGTGACTACCGCACGCTGTTGCAGGCGGTGAAGGCGGCATTGGCCCGTGACGCTTCGCTGGCGGAGTTGCCTCGCGTGACCGTGGCCATGGGGCTCACCGCCCTGGATGAGGAACACCCATGACGACCCCCGTCCCCACGCCCTTGTGGCATGCCTTGAGTCGCGAGGTCGCGCTGGCATGTGCGGCGTCCGGAGAAATCCTCTGGGCGGACGAGCGTGCGGCACGGCTGTTGGAAGTGGCTCCCGGCCATGCCCTGCGCTCGCTCGCGGCCCAGGGCACCGAGGACAAGGTGGAGCGGCTGCTCACCCTCGCGCGTGGCGAGCGCGTGGAGGGCTGGGAAGTCGTCCTGTGCGTGAATGACAAGCCGTGCACCTTCGCCTTCCGGGGAGCGCCGCATGACGGAGGCGTGGCGCTGGTGGGCAGCCTCGTGCCCGAGGACTACGCCGACTCGCTGTCCCAGGTGAGTGAGACCCTGAGCGAGCTGGCGGCGCTGCACCGCGAGACGGAGCGCCAGCAGCGCGAGCTCAAGCGGCGCGCGGATGAACTCCTGCGCCTCAACCGCGAGCTGGAGGAGTCCAACCGCGGCGTGCGCACCCTGCACGCGGAGCTGGACGAGAAGACGGAGAGCCTGATCCGCGCCGCGGAGATCAAGAGCCGGGTGGTGGCCAACGTGAGCCACGAGTTCCGCACCCCCCTGCATTCCATCCTCGGCCTCTCGCGGCTCCTGCTCAATCCCGCCAACGGCCCGCTGTCCGGCGAGCAGCTCAAGCAGGTGCAGTTCATCCGCGGCTCGGCCGATGCCCTCTTCGAGCTGGTGAGTGACTTGCTGGATCTGTCGAAGCTCGAGTCGGGCAAGTCGACGCTCCGGCCCACGCGCTTCGGCGCCCGGGACTTCCTGGGCGCGTTGCGCGGGATGATGCGGCCCCTCATGCCCGCGGACTCGCCGGTGGACCTGCGCTTCACCGAGCTCCCGGACGACCTGACCCTGGACACGGACGAGGCCAAGGTGAGTCAGGTGCTGCGCAACCTCGTGTCCAACGCGCTCAAGTTCACCGAGAAGGGCCACGTCACCATCTCCGTGGAGCCGGGGCCGGACGACACGGTGCTCTTCCAGGTGAGCGACTCGGGCATCGGCATCGCGCCCGAGCACCATCAGCACATCTTCGAGGAGTTCGCCCAGGTGGACAGTGCCCTCCAGAAGAAGGTACGCGGCACCGGCCTGGGGCTCTCGCTGTCGCGGCGCATCGCCGAGTTCCTGGGCGGCGGCCTCACGGTGCGCAGCGCGCCGGGCGTCGGTTCCACCTTCACCTTCACCCTGCCCCGGATCCACCCGGAGGTGGCGGAATTCGAGGTCATCACCGAGCGCAGCCAGCACCTGGACCCCAGCCGCGCGCCGGTGCTCGTGCTGGAGGACGACCGGCAGACGCTCTTCCTCTACGAGAAATACCTGGAGCGCTCGGGCTTCCAGGTGCTGCCGGTGCGCACCGTGGACGACGCGCGGCGCACCCTGCTGCGCGTGCGTCCGGCCGCCGTGGTGCTCGACGTCATCCTGGAGGGCGAGACGAGCTGGAGCTTCCTGTCCGAGCTCAAGACGAACGAGGCCACGCGCGACATCCCCATCCTCGTGGTGACGCTCATGGACCGGGAGCAGAAGGCGCGCGCGCTCGGCGCGGACGAGTTCTGGCTCAAACCGGTGGCCGAGGATCAACTGCTGCGCAAGCTCACCGCCATGGCCCGCTCGTCCCCGGTGCGCAAGCTGCTCATCATCGACGACGACGACGTGCACCGCTACCTCTTCCGACAAATGCTCAAGGGTACCCCCTACGTGCTGGAGGAGGCGGCCACCGGTCCCGAGGGCGTCCGCCTGGCGCGCGAGAACGCCCCGGATCTCATCTTCCTGGACTTCGTGCTCCCGGACATGACGGCCTTCGACGTCCTGGACGAACTCAAGGCGGACCCGCGCACGCGCGACATCCCCATCATCCTCCACACGGCGCACCAGCTGAAGGAGGAGGAGCGCCTGCGTCTGGCCAAGGAAACCTCCACCATCCTGGCCAAGCACACCCTGAGCCGGGAAGTGGCCATCGCCCGCATCCGCGATGCCCTCAACAAGAGCATCGGGAGCGGAGCGGAGGTGCGCCGTGGCTGAGCGGACGCCGAACGAGAGCATCCTCGTCGTCAACGACGACCCGGCCAGCCTCTACCTGGCCTCGCGGCTGCTGAGCACCGCGGGCTACCGCGTGTTCGAGGCCGCCACGGGCCAGCAGGCGCTCGACCTCGCCGGGCGCGAGCGCCTGGACGTGGTGGTGCTGGACGTGAAGCTGCCGGACATCAGCGGCTACGAGGTGTGCCAGCGGCTGCGCACCCTCCCGGAGACGGCCTCCCTCGCGGTGATGCACACCTCGGCCACCTTCGTCACGCCGGACAAGAAGGTGCGCGGCCTGGACGGGGGCGCGGACGCCTACCTCACCGAGCCCTTCGAGGGAGAAGAGCTCATCGCCACCGTGCGCTCGCTCCTGCGCATGCGCCGCGCCGAGCAGGCCTTGCGCCGGCGCGCCGAACACCTCACGGAGGCCGACCGGCGCAAGGACTTGTTCCTCGCCATGCTCGCCCACGAGCTGCGCAATCCCCTCGCCGCCATCGGCACCGCCGCGGGCATCCTCGAGCGCCAGGCCCCCCAGGATCCCCGCGAGGTCCGGATGATCTCCATCATTCAACGCCAGACGAACCACCTGGCGCGTCTGGTGGACGACCTGCTGGACGTGAGCCGCATCACGCGCGGCAAGGTGGAGCTGCGCCGCGCCTGTGTGGATCTGCGCCAGGTGCTCGAACAGGTGCTCGTCTCCTTCCGCCCACGTGCCGAGAAACGCAAGCTCACGCTGTCCTCCGAACTGCCCGACACGGCACTGTGGGTGGACGCGGACACGACGCGGCTCGAGCAGGTCTTCACCAACCTGCTGGACAACGCGGCCAAGTACACGGACCCGGGCGGCTCGCTCTGGTTGAACGCGCACCCGACCCCCGGCGACGCGGGCCAACCGGGCGTGCGCGTGAGCGTGCGCGACACCGGCATCGGCATCCGGCATGACGAGCTGTCCATGGTGTTCGAGCTGTTCTCCCAGGCGGATGAAGCCCTGGAGCGCTCGCGAGGCGGCCTGGGCATCGGATTGACGTTGGTGCGCAACATGGTGGACCTGCACGGCGGCCAGGTGGAAGCCCACAGCGCGGGCCCGGGCCAGGGCAGCGAGTTCGTGGTGTGGCTGCCCCTGCGCACCGCCCTGCCCGCCAGGCCGGAGGAGGTGGCCTCCCACCGGGGAAGCGCGCCGAACCACCGGGTGTCGGAATCCTGACGTCTTCCACTCGACACCCGGCGAGGGACGCGAGGGCTGTCACGCCGAGTGGAATGACCCCCGGACGCGACGTGGCCCCGGTGCTGATGCCAACCCCCTCGGGGAATGATTCCATCCCCGGGGTTGCCCTAGGCTGGGAGTGACATGGCGTTCACCTCTGGATGGCGGCCCAGCCTGCTCACGAAATTCTACGGCGCCTTGCTCCTGTGCGTGCTGCCCCTGCTGCTCTTGCAACAGGGCTACGTGCTGCCGGCCGTCCGCGGCCAGCTGCGCGAGGACCGGGTGCGCGAGGTGCGCCACCTGGTGGAGGTGGGCTACGGCATCCTCGAGGCCCATGAGGCCCGGGTGCTCGCGGGCGAGCTGACACCGGCCGAGGCACGCCGGGACGCGGCCGCGCTCCTCCAGCGCCTCATCTACGAAGGCAACGCGTACTACTGGGTCAATGATCTGGACACGCGGCTGGTGATTCACCCCTTCCTGCCCAACCAGCTTGGCCAGGACATGACGGCGTACATGGACCGGGCGGGCAAGCCGGTGTTCGTGGACATCGTGGAGCTGGCGCGGCAGCGGGGCGAGGGCGTGGTGGAGTACCTGGCCACGCGCCCGTACGAGCCCGAACCCATCGCCAAGCTGGCCTACGTGAAGCTGTTCGCCCCGTGGGGCTGGGTGCTGGGCACGGGCGTGTACATGGAGGACCTGGAAGAGGAGGTGGCGGCGGTACAGCGGCGGGTGTGGGCGGCGCTGCTCGTCGGGGGCGTGATGGCGGCGCTCGCGGGGGCGTACGTCTCCCAGCGGATGCTCTCGCCCATGCGCACGCTCGTGGACGCGGCGGGCCAGGTGGCGCGAGGGGATTTGCGCGTCTCGGTGCCCACGCCCTCCTATGACGAGGTCGGGGACCTGGGCCGGGCCTTCAACGGCATGGTGACGGACGTGCAGCGCATGCTCGGGGAAATGGCCGAGGTGTCGCGAGTCACCGAGGTGGGCGCGGGGCACATCCACCGCGCCACGGACGGGCTCCGCCAGGTGGCGCAGGACCAGTCCTGGGGCATGCAGAACGTGTCGGACACGGTGATGGGGATGACGCAGCAGCTCGCCGCGGGCGCGCACCAGGCGGAGCTGACGGCGCGCACCGCCGAGGCCAACGAGCAGGCCGCGCGCGAGGGCGGCGTGGGCGTGCGCGTCACGGACGAGAAGATGAAGCAGATCGCCCAGGTGGTGGAGCGCTCGGCGCGCACGGTGGACCGGCTCACCGAGTGGAGCGAGGAGGTGGAGCGCGCCATGGAGCTCATCTCGGACGTGGCGGATCAGACGCGGGTGCTGGCGGTGAACACCTCCATCGAGGCGATGCGCGCGGGCGAGCACGGCAAGGGCTTCGCTGTGGTGGCGCTCGAGGTGCGCAAGCTGGCGGAGCAGGCGCGCGCGGCGGCGGAGCGGATCCGCTCGCTCATGCAGCAGAGCAAGGCGGAGACCCAGGCGGCGGCGGCGCAGATGCGCGAGGGACGCGCCCGGGTGCACGAGGGCCTGCGGCTCTCGGCGGACACGGGCAAGGCGCTCGAGCGCATCGTCACCGGCGCGGAGGAAATCCAACGGCGGGTGAAGGAGACGGCGAGCGCCCACGCGGCGGAGGCGGCCGCGGGCGAAACGCTCGCGCTGCGCATCCACACCCTGTCCGGCCGGGCGGCGGAGGCGGCCAAGGAGGTGGAGCACATCACCCAGGCGGCGGAGGACCTCACCAACCGGGCCCGCCAGTTGCGCGAGCGGGTGACTCGCTTCCAGGTGAACGCCTCCGACCCAGGGAGCCACTCCGGCGGGAAGGGGACACCCTGAGCCCCCAGGCGGGCGCACGGGGTCTCGACGTCTTGTCGCCTACCGGCAGTCCGCGCGGCGCAGGGAGACGCCCGCCTCGGTCCTCAACTGGTAGATGACGCCGCCCTCGTCGAGCACGGCGAAGTCCCGGAAGGTCTCCTCGGGCATCGTGTTGGGAGGGAGATCCACCTGGCCCATCACCTTGCCATCGAGCGGCTCCAGACAGAACAGCCGCACGCCCTCGGCGGTGGCGGGACTGGCGCGGCCCGTGGGCAACTCGCCCGCCACGCCCAGGTAGAGGACCCCGGAGCGATCCGAGTCCAGCAGGGTGATGAAGAGGATGGGGAAGCCCAGCGTGTACTGACGGGTGAAGCGGCGCGTGTTCGACGCGCGATCGATGGCGTTGACGAGCAGGCGGCCCGCGCGCGCCTCGATGATGTGGGCGACGACGAAGGAGCGGCCATCGCGGGTGGGTCGCCCGGGAACCTCGGGCCGCTCGGGGTCCGCCGTGCCGGAGACATCCCCGATGCGGACCAGCGCGCCGTGCTCACGCTCGACGTACACCGAGTCCCCATCCACGAAGGTGCCGGTGATGAGCCCCGTCTCGGGCAGGCCCTTGCCCTGCAAGGGCAGCTCACCCTTGAGCGTCCCGGAGAGGGGGTCGAGGATGGCCACGGACTTGTCTCGCAGCCGGTCGAGCACCAGCATCGAACCGTCCTTCGCCACGGCGATGTCCTGGGGAACCTGCTGGGTGAGGGGCGTGGTCCCGAGCACCTTGCCATCCTGGCCCAGGCGCAGGAGCCGGCCATTGAGCTGATCCACCACCAGGATGTCCCCGAGCGGCGTCACCGCGAGGGACATGGGGGCCTCGGGGTTGGCTTCCTGGGGCCGCTCCCTCCCGAGCTGATCGGGACCGCTGCCCCAGCCCAGCTCGGCGATGACCTCGCGCCGCGAGGAGGCATCCGCGGAGCTCGCCGGAGCCTTCGAGGGCACCCCCGCGGTGGCCCCACTTCCCGGAGCCATCGGCGGAGCACCCGGCGAGGAGCCAGCGACGGGCTCCGAGCGCGAGCCGTCCGAGGGGGCCCGCACCAATGCCACCCCGATGAGCACGAGGATCGCGACCCCCAAGAGGACAAACCCAGCGCGCGTACGCGACGTCATGACGTCTCCCCTCGGTGGTGCGCGGAGCCCGGTGGCGGAAGGGCTAGAAGTGCCGGATGGCGTGGTAGGTGGAGCCGAGGGAGCGGGCGTTGTACACGCAACCGGCCGCGCAGCCCTTGCACTCGTAGAGGTTCATGCTGCCCCAGCCGTCACCCGAGCCGTACAGGGCGATGTGGCCCGCGCCCCCCGAGTTGTAGACGAGCGCGTCCGCCTTGAGCAGCGCATCGCGGGAGATGGTCGTCCACTGGCTGCTGTCCACGTTGAAGTGGACGGTGCCGTAGGGGTGCGAGTCCGTGGCCATGTTGCTGTTGGAGCTGGGCACCACCCAGGCCTTGGCGACGAAGCCGGAGCAGTCCGCGCCATACGAGCCGGAGTGCGTGCAGCTCGGGCAGTTCCCCGAACACGAGCCCACGGCGGCACCGGGCTTGAAGGCGCCATGCCCCCACCAATAGGAGAAGCCCATGGCCGTCTGCGAGCGGGCGATGGCGTCGTCACGGGACGCGGAGGAGCCGGAGCCGGACGCCACGGTGAGGTAGGTCCCCGAGGCCCAGCCCGTCACACCGCTATAGGTGACCTTGTACCAGCCGCTCGTGGGACAGCCGCCGCCCACTTCCTTGGCGATGCCACCACCCGGGATGGTGATGAGGATGCCGTAGCTCGTGCCGACACCGCTGCGCACGTTCAGGTCCGTGGTGGTCTGCAGGTTGGAGCCCGCGGTGACGCAGGCGGTGATGGCACTGGCGCTCGTGCCCTCGTCCACGCCCGACAGCTCGGTGCTCTCCACGGCCGTCTGGCCGCCACCGCAGCCCACCGCCATCCACGCCAGCACCGCCACCCACTTCAAGGGATGACCGCTCTCCGTCGAACCGCGCATGACCGACCTCCTGCACGAGGGAAGCCCAGGGGAAGCAACCACGCCCGAGCCTGGCGGCACGCGATAACATTTTCCCAGGAAAATAGAAAGTTCAGCTTATCCTACTTTCCCGGGGATGAAGCCCGAGCGGCGGAGTTCGTCGCCGCCCGGGTCCACCGGTGAAGCGGTTACTGACGGATGATCTGCACGTCGTCCAGGTGGACGAAGCTGCTGCCGGTGAAGGCCTGGGTGTGGAGGCCGAACTCCAGGTAGCCCGCGGTCACGGCGATGGTGGGCGTCTCGAGCTGGGTCCAGTTGCCATAGGTGCCCAGGTTCGTGGCGGCGGGAGTGCAATCGGCGCACGTCTTGGCCTGGAGCCGGGAGAAGCCGAAGTCACCGCCCTTGCGGACCCAGGCGCGCACCCGGTAGTTGCCATTCGAGATGCCACTGACCGTCTGGTACGTCCACGTCTCGAAGGCGCCCGGGCTGTAGTGCGTCAGGTGGTTGGCGCTGTTGTAGCCCCCGTTGTACGTCTCGGCGAACGCGGCGCCCTGGGTGCCATTGGGCGACCAGGTGTTCCAACCCGACGTGCCGGACTCGAAGCCCGCGTTGGTGACCGTGGGGTTGTTGCCCGTGGGAGGCGGGGTGGTTCCGCCGTTGAGGATGGTGGCCGCCTTGTCCGGCTGCAGCGCCACGAAGTGGTTGAAGGCCTCGTTGAGCTGCGCCTGCCTGGTGGCGTTGCCCGCGTTCTGCTTGCGCTGCTCATAGAGCTTGGCGATGAGCTCCAACTGGCTCTGCCCATACGGCACGCCGAGCTTCTGCTGCAGGGTGGTCAGGGCGCCATAGCCAAACTCGCGGGTCGGCTCGATCATCGTGCCTTCGCCGTAGTCATTCCAGGTGGCGAGCTGGATCCAGTTCACGCCACTGTTCTTGGCCATGTCCATCGTCTGGCCAAAGGTGCCCGAGCCATTGTGGGCAATGGACCACGTCGGACCGCCCCATCCGCCCTCATTGTAGAAGGAGTTGAAGCCCGGGTAGGCCACGCCGAACTTCACGCCCGGCCACACGTTCGCGTACCAGTGCTGCAACCCGGCGGTGAAGTCCGAGTAGATCCACGGGTACTCGCCCTGGGCGTTCGCCCCGGCATCCCCCTTCTGGTACCAGAGCGTCAGGAAGGTCGGCTTGGTCGACAGCGGCGAGAAGATGTTGCTCCAGTCCGACGGCGACTTGAACGTCTGCGGACCGAAGTCCAGGAGCAGCGGCGCGTTGTTGACCTTGATGTAGTTGGAACGGTTGAAGTAGTTGTCCCGCATGTACACCATGTCATTGCGGGCCGCGGCGAGCTTGTCCGGAACGGAGCAACCGTAGGTGGGCGCCAGCGTGAAGTTGTTGTCCTCGTAGACAATGGCGAACTCCAGACCCGCGGCGGCCGTCTTGTTGATGAAGGCCTCGGCGTTCTGCTTGTTCTTGGGGTAGTCCACGCAGTTGAGCGTGCCCGGCCAGTCGATGAGCACGCCGTCCACGCCCGCGTACTTCATGAGCAGCAACTGGTACTCGACGACGTCCTTGTCACCCGAACCGTAGGGCCCGATGAGCGGATAGTAGTGCGCGGCGATCTGCCGCTTGCCCGAGCCATCCACGATGTTGGGATTCTTCGTGTTCATGGTCCAGTGGGCACCCCAGGCGCCATTGCCCGAGGTGGCATTGGACTCGAACCAGGGCATCAGGTGGACATAGACCTTCTTCGTGAAGCTCTTGCTCACGGCCACCGGCGCGCCCACGGAAGCGGTGGGCTCCGGCGCGCCCGGACGGGCCACGCTCTCGGTGTCGGACGAAGCGGAGCCACAGCCCGCCAGCACGAGCGCGGCGACAACGCCCGCTCCCTCGTTCACGAAACGACGACGCGTCATGGCACTGCTCCTTCGATGGGGGCCTCACCACTCCGTGTCTGGAATGAGGACGAACGGGGGAACGAGGCCACGCTTGAGACGACGGCAAGACGGCTCGCCGCGCGGCACTCATTAGCACGGACCCCACCAAGCAGAAAGACCGTTTTATCCTGTCATATTTGGTAAACCAGTAAATCAAGCGCGATGAGGAGTGGTCTGGCTGGACATGGACTCCGGACCCGAGGCGGGGGTAGACGAGAGTGCCCCCCAGCCCCGAGCACCCCATGCGACTGCTGGCGCCATGCCTCGTCCTGCTCCTCGCCACGCCCGGTGTCACCGCCCCACATGGCCCGCGAGGCACGTACTCCCCTACCCGCTCGCGCACATTGGAGAAGGAGCTGCTCGGTGCCGTGCGCGCGGTGGGCTTCGAGCAGGTGCTCGACTGGCGGCGGCAGGGCCAGCGCATCGCGCACATGCCCAACGTGGACGTGGCGGTCATCGAGCTGGACGCGGAGGGACGCCCGGTGGCCGCGGCGAACGTGCTGCTGTCGCGTGACTACCCCCGGGGCCGGGGCGTGCCCATCGAGGCGAAGACGCTGGGAACGCGGGCGGTGCGCTTCACGCGCTGGGACATGGACCGCTGGAACGGCAAGACGGGCTGGACGAAGGCGGGAGCGGACGCGGACGTGGTGCCCGGGCGCGAGGGCGCCGCGTTGCGCTTCATGGCGCCCTACCCCGCGTCGCTGTTCAAGATCCTCATCGCCTACGGCGTGCTGCGGCGGGTGGACCGGGGCGAGGTGACGCTGGACACGCCCTATCACTTCACGAGTGGAAAGGAGGACCGGGGCGAGCGCCCTCTGCGCGGCTGGTTGGACCCGATGATCACCGAGTCGAACAACGGCGCGACGGAGGCCCTGGTGAAGTGGCTGCACGAACAGGGCGCCATGGCGAAGCTGAACGCGGACCTGGCGGAACTGGGCCTGGGGACGCTGCAGGTGAACGGGACCTCGCCGGTGACGGGCCGGAGCTGGCAGCCGGGGAGCATCCACATGACGGCGTTGGACACGGCGCGGCTGTTCCTGCTCATCAACGGAGGAGCGGGCACGCTGTGGAAGACGCCTCGCGGGCGCGCGGTGACGGCGGCCGAGCTGTCCGAAACCTCACGGACCTTCTTGAAGAAGCTCCTGGCGGAGCAGGGATTCGCCGAGGGCTTGAGTTCCACGGTGGTGTGCGGAGACCCGAACGCGCGGCCGGGACTGCCCGTGGCGGTGCCCGCGCGCTGGCTGGACGGGGAAGGCACGGCAACGGTGGGGACGAATGCGTTCAAGCGGGACACCCGTCCGTGCAACGCGGCGGCCCAGGTGGAGTTCCTGCACAAGACGGGGCAGACGGAGAACTACGGCAGTGACGCGGGGATCGTCCATGCGCTGCCGACGCACCCGCCCAGACACTACGTCATCGCGTTCCTGTCGAACCTGGGCTACCGCTACTACGACGCGGGCGTGGCGGGGACGGCGAACTTCCAGGACGAGGAGAAAGGCTTTCCCCGGGTGGTGACGGGCATCCACTTCACGCAGACCATCGCGGACCTGGGCCACCGGGTGGACGAGGTGATGAAGAAGCGGAGCGCCCCCTGAGGTGACCCGAGCCCTCACGAAGCGCTCCGAAACCCGGTCACCACCTCAAGTCCGCTGTCACCCGCCGCCCTCGACTCGGGGCGAGCGGCCTCAGGGCACCAGCACGAGCTTGCCCACGGTGGAGCCGGACTCCAGCGCGCGGTGCGCGTCGGCGACCTGGTCGAAGGAGAAGCGGGTCACGGGCGGCGGGGTGATGCGTCCCTCGTCCACCCAGGCGAGCAGCTTGCCCATGGCCTCCGCCAGCACCTCGCGCCGCTCGAAGAGATAGGACAGGTTGAAGGCCAGGACGCTCGCGTTGTCGCTGGTGAGGTCGAGCGGATTGAAGCGGGGCGTGCGCAGGAAGTCCGCGGCGAGCTTCACCCAGTTCGGCCGGCCGCCCTGACGGGGCAGCATGGAGTGGAAGCCATAGAGCACGAGCTTTCCGGGCCGGGCGAGGTGATTGTAGCTCTCGCGCAGCGTGGAGACCCCATTGGCGTCGAGCACCACGTCATAGCCGCGGGGAGAGATGCGCTCGGCGGCGCGCCACAAGTCCTCGTGGCTCTTGTCGATGACGGCGTCGGCCCCGAGCGCCCGCGCGGTCTCCACCTTGTGGCTCGCCCCCACCACGCCCACGGTGCGGCAGCCCGCGATGCGCCCCAGTTGCAACAGGGCGCCGCCCACGCCTCCGGCGGCCGAGTGCACGAGCAGGGTCTGTCCCGGGTGCGGATGGGCCAGCTCGAACAGGGCGAAGTACGCGGTGAGGAAGACGGCGGGAAACCCGGCGGCCTGCGCCATGTCGAAGCGCGCGGGCAACGCGAACACCTGATGCCGGGGCACGGCCACGCGGGTGGCGTAACCACCAAAGCGCGTGACACCGAACACCCGGTCCCCTGGCGACAGGTCCGTGACGGAAGCGCCCACCGCGCACACCGTCCCGGCGAACTCGAAGCCCGGCGTGATGGGCCAGCCGACGTACTCCTTGGCCGAGGAATACAGGCCCATGCGGACCACGCAGTCGGCGTAGTTGACGCCAATGGCCTCCGGAGCGACGACCACCCCCGTGGGCGCGGGCAGGGGATCGGCCCGGGTCTCGATCGTGAGCCGGTCGTAGCCTCCGGCACGTGGAATGACCACCTGGCGCATGGAGAAGCCTCCCTACCCCTTCGCGTCTTCCACGTCGTCCTCGAACGGCAGCAGGGCGTCGGCGGACACCTCGGCGGGCACCTCCGCGAGCGCGGACGCTCCCGCGTCGGAAGCGGGCCCGGGCTCCAGGTTCTCGATGTCATCGAGGCTCGCGACGAAGCCGCCCGCGTGAGGATCCACCACCTCGGCCGGCTCCAGGTTCTCGATGTCATCGAGACTCGCGAGGAACAGGTCCGCGCCGGGATCGCTGTAGACCTCTTCCTCGTCGACCTCCTCGGACGCCTCGGCCTGCTGGAGCGCCTCGAGTTCCTCGGCCATCCAGTCCGCCGCGTCCTCCTCGACCGGCGGCTCGTCGTCCTGGAGAATGCCTTCTTCCAGCTCGGCGGCGGCGGCGGCGGCGGCCTCCTGGGCGGCCAGGGCATGCTCGGCGGCGCGCAGCTCGGCCTCGGCCTGCTCGAGTTCGGCACGCTGCGCCGCGGCACGCTCTTCCCGTGACACCCGCTCGTACACACTGGCTCGAGCGAGCTGCGCGAGCGACACGCCGGGCTTGTTCGCGTGGCGGGGGTCCGGCTGCTCCAGCTCATCGCGCGAGCCACCCTTGAGGTCCATCAGCTCCTCGGGAAGCTTCTCGTACCCATCGCGCAGCATCAGCCTGGAGCGCAGCGTCTCGACTTGTTTGGCCTTCTGCGCGCGCTCCGCCTCGAGGGCTTCCAGCTCGGCGCGGTAGTGGCTGTTCAGGGAGTCCAGGCCGTCTTCTTCGGTCTTGAGCTCCGGGTCCTCGGCCCCGATGTGCTTCTCCACTGGGTCCACGCGCCGTTGGGCCTGCACGAGGCTCGCGGTGGAGACGAAGGGGTTGAAACCAACCCTGCGGACGGTCATCGGCGGGCCTCGTTGGACGCACGGGGGGACTTCGTCCGGGGATTGTCGCAGCAAGAGGGTCCGGGTTGCGAACCCCCTCTGAAAAAGCGAGCCTGGATGCCATCCCACACTTCCCGTACGGCCGAAGGCCCGCCCGAAGCGGCCCTGGCCCGGAGGCCGCATGACATCCACGTCCAGCCACTACAAGCCGAACCTGCGAGACCTGAACTTCAACCTCTTCGAGTTCCTGGACATCGGCCGTACGAGCCTGGGCAAGGCGCCCTTCGGAGACTTCGACGAGACGGCGGCGCGCCAGACGCTGGAGACCTTCGCGGCGCTGTGCACGAACGAGCTGGCGGCCAGCTTCGCCGAGTCCGATCACAACCCGCCCCGGCTGGAGGGCGGCGAGGTGCGGCTTCCCCCGGGGATGAAGCGCTCGCTGGCGGCCTACTACGACGCGGGGATGCACCAGTTGGAGCTGCCGGTGCATCTCGGGGGAATGGCGGCGCCGCCCACGCTCGGCTGGGCGGCCTTCGAGCTCATCGTGGGCGCCAATCCCGCGTTGGCCTTCTTCACGCTGGGCAACATCCTGGCGCGCGTCATCGACCGGCTGGGCACGGAGTCGCAGAAGAAGCGCTACCTGCCGGCGATGATGGAGCGGAAGTGGGTGGGCACCATGGTGCTCACCGAGCCGGACGCGGGCAGTGACGTGGGCGCGGCGCGCACGCGGGCCCGGCGCGTGGAGGGAGACATCTGGGAGCTCGAGGGCGTCAAGCGCTTCATCACGAGCGCGGAGACGGACCACGCGGAGAACATCGTCCACATGGTGCTGGCGCGGCCCGAGGGAGCGGGCCCGGGCACCAAGGGCCTGTCTCTCTTCATCGTGCCCAAGTTCTGGGTGGAGGAAGGGGGCGTGCTGGGCGAGCGCAACGGCGTGGTGTGCACGAAGATCGAGGACAAGATGGGCCTCAAGGGCTCGGTGACGAGCGAGCTGACATTCGGGGACGGCCAGCGCGCGCGGGGCCTGCTGCTGGGCGAGGTGCACGACGGCATCCGGCAGATGTTCCACATCATCGAGCAGGCGCGCATGGCGGTGGGCATGAAGTCCATGGCCACGCTGTCCACGGCGTACCTGAACGCGCTGGAGTTCACCCAGGAGCGCAAGCAGGGCACGGACCTGATGGGAGCCCGGGACGCCAACGCGCCGCGCGTGCCCATCCTGCGCCACCCGGACGTGCGGCGGATGCTGATGGCCCAGAAGGCACACGCCGAGGGCATGCGGGCGCTCGCCCTCTACACCGCGTCCATGCAGGACCAGGTGGAGCTGCGCGGCGGACACCGGGCGCTGGAAGCCGCCGAGTACGACTCGCTCAATGATCTGCTGCTGCCGCTGGTGAAGGGCTACAGCTCGGAGAAGGCGTATGAGTTGCTGGCCCTGTCGCTGCAGTGCCTGGGCGGCTCGGGTTACCTCAAGGACTACCCGATGGAGCAATACATCCGGGATCAGAAGATCGACACGCTCTACGAGGGCACCACGCACATCCAGGCGTTGGACTTGCTGATGCGCAAGGTGGCGCGCAACGGTGGGGCCACGTTGCAGGGGCTGCTCGGACAAGTGCGCGCGACGGCGGAGGGAGACGAGGGCGGAGAGGAATTGAAGGCCGAGCGCGCGGCGCTGGGCCAGGGGCTCACCGCGATGGAGACGATGCTGGGCACGCTGATGGGCAAGCTCGGCGAGTCCGTGTACCACGTGGGATTGCAGGGCAACCGGGTGCTGATGGCGCTGGCGGACCTCATCGTGGGCTGGCTGCTGGTGCGGCACGCGGCGGTGGCGATCGAGCGAGCGAAGGAGAACCCGGGCGACAAGGCCTTCTACGCGGGCAAGGTCGCGAGCGCGCGCTGGTTCTGCCACGAAGTGATACCGGGCCTGGAACACGCCGCGCGCATGGTGGACCGCGGCGACCTGGAGTTGATGAACCTGCCCGACGAGTCGTTCTGAAGCCGGGGGAGGAACCCCTATTCGCCAAAGGCGAATTCCGCCCGGACTTCGTCGTGGGCCGAGGCGAGAACACGGCCCTTCGCATCGAGTCCACGCGCGGTCACGAGAAAACGCATGGAGTAGACGGTCGCTCCGGTCTCCGCCTGGCGCGACTTCTTGCGTAAGGCTCGTTTGAATAGGGCCGCGGGGATGAAGAAGCTGGGTTTTCCCCTCGCGACCGTGGCGATGGCATCGACCGAGGGCTGCCCCTCTCCCTGGGCCAGGACCTGTCGTGGCGCGGCGGGACTGTAGAGCTCACCCACGAGCGCGAATGACTTACCCTGTCCCATCTGGAGCCGGATCCAAACGCTCTGCACCCCAGGCGCCGACACAGGCTCGATGCGAGCGGAGCAGACAACGGCCTCGGTGTTCCACTGAGCACCCCCGGGCCCGCCCCCTGCTTCACTCAGGTTGCCGCTCTTCCATGCATCGTAGCAGTCGAGACCCACCACGAGCGCCGGAGTAGGTTCCGCCAGTGCGGTCCCCGCCAGCAGGACCACACAAGTCGCCATCCAGGGTTTCATGAGAGGAAGTATACGCGCGGAACGGGAGCATGGGCGCCCGAGCGCCGAGTCATGGCATCCGGGCTGCCCAAGAGGCACGCGCCCGATCAGAGAGGCGCGGGAGCCGAGCCCGGCGTCGCGGTCTTCCCAGATTGTGCTCTCCGCGATACTTCCCGCCCCCTCTCCCCAACCGCCTACTGGATCTTCTTGTGCCAGGGGCCGAGGGGGCCGGTGGTGGCCGCCTGCTCACCCACCTCGCCCCAGGCGCCCGCGAAGTCCTTCCACGGCTGGTCCTGAAGCGCCTGCACGTTATCCGTGATGACCCACGCCACGCCGCCGTCCCGGGTTTCGTCTGTACCGGCGATGTGGAAGTTACCCACCGAGGGGTAGAGCGCGTGGGTGCCCTTGGCGGCGTACACCACCAGGTACTGCACGTTGCCCTCGACATACGTCTGCAGCGAGGAGATGGGATGGAATGTCCGCTCGCCATGCGCGCTCAGCGACGCGCCGGTGATGAGCCCGTTGGACGTGTGGACGGTGACGTCTTCCCAATCTCCCTGATGGGAAAAGCTGAGGATGAAGGAAGACTCGTTGTAGCCATAGAAGAGCCAATACTGCTGGCGTCCGTCCTGCGTCTGGTAGCGGAACGAGGGCACCTGTCCGGTGGGCGAGGAATTTCCCTGCGGATGGCCCTCGGGCTGCAGGAACACGTTCAAATCGCTGCCGGAGTTGGAGTCCCGGGGACGGCGGTTCGTTCCATCCGGGTTGATCGCGTAGAGGTTGATGAGGCTCACCGGGATGTCGAAGTAATCCCAGGACTTGTCGTTTCCGGTGACCCACGAATAGCTGGACTTGTTGAAGCCCTGGTCCGTCCCCCACCCCTTGTGATGACGGAAGCGGGACGCATGGATGAAGTCCATCGGGTCCATGGGATGAAAGGCCTCCTGCGGGTGCAGCTTCACGATGATGCGGAAGGCATTGGGAGGAGGCGGCACGGACACCCGTAGGGAGCCGCTGCGGTAGTAGGAGTTCTTGTTCTCGTCTCCCTGGTGCATGCGACCCGTCATGACCCGCCGCGAGTCGGTGGTGAACCAGAGCGAGGCGGATTCCTTGAGACCACCGGAGGTGGTCAGGTCGACGACCTCGGTGACCTGGCCGTTGAACAGGACGCGGCCGGTGAGATAGCGCGTGTTGCCATTCTCATCACCGGTGTGCTGACGGCCGATCAACACGGTGCCCTGGGGCGAATCGAACCAGATGCCAGCGGACTCCTTGATCCAGTTGCTCCACCCGAGCACCTGGACCTCGATGGTGCCCGCGACGGGCTGGTTGAACTCATTGAGCGCCTGGAGCGTGGCGTACTGGTAGACGGTCTGTCCGTTCTCATCCCCGCCATGCCAGCGGCCCGTGAGCACGGTGTTCGTCGGACTGACGAAGGTGCTGCTGCTCTCCTTGCTGGAAGCCGAGTTGTATCGGTATTGGGGGACGAGGAAGACGGTCTCCGCGAAGGCGGCGCTGGAGATGAAGCACAGGCCCATGAGCAACAGGGCCAGGGGATTCTTGGGAAGGGAGGGTCGCATGGGGAGATTCCGGGAAGTTCGATGCAACGACGGAAAACCATGCCCATCATACCATAAAATTCCTGCATTGCCGGAAAACCTGAAAATCCAAGCGCTCCTGCTGGGCATCCAGGGTCGCGTCGCGGTGCACGCAGGGTTTTGTGGTGTACGCGTCCATGCACCGACGGACGGTGGCTCGTGGTGAAACGATCATAAAAAGGGGTGCTCCATGAGGCCGTGGCAGATTCTGTGGAAGACCGAAGCGCTGATTCTTGCCGTGCTGGTCGGGTGCAGCGCGACTTCGCCAGTTGTCCGAGTGGAAAGGGCAGCGGGGGGACAAACCCTTGTCCACATCCCCCGCACCACGACTGCAGAGCCGGTAGAGGTGACACCGGAAGAAGTCACCCAAGCCATCCGAAGACTGGCGCGGGAGGTGCGGCTGAGCGGCCCCCCGCGTGAGACGGTGGAGAAACTGTTTCAACTCGACGCACTGTACGGCGATTACCTCTATCTGCGCCGAGAGCGAAAGCTCGTCCCGCTGGAATCGGGCACTCCCCTGGAAGGTGCGTTGAGGGAGGAGGAGCAGCAACTCGTCAGTCGATACAGGGTCTGGTGTCGGAGCGCTCATGGTTTCGAGGGCGATTGTCTAGGGGGCGCGCTCGTTGGCGGGAAGTACATGGACATGAAAGGCCGCTACATGCTCGCCATGGCGCTGAGCAAGAGTCCGGTGCTGGAGGAGTTCGAGAAGGCGCTGGGCGAGATGGTGAGCATGCGGGCCGTGATGCAGGCAGCGATGGCGACTATCGTCACGCTGCTCGTCCTGCTCGCGATGCCCGAGCCTGTCACGAAGTTCATCGCCGCCTGGGCGACCGTGGGGCTCATTCTCTGGGTGGGCGCCAAGACGCTCTACAACCTGATCACCGGTTGGTTCCAGTTGATGGAAGAGGTGAAGGTTGCCACCACCTTCGAGGAGATCCGCGAGGCGGGCGAGCAGTTCGGCAAGCTGTTCTCGCGTGAGGCGGCGCAAGCGTTCGCCCTGGTGGCGATGGCGTTGCTGACGCACACGGCGAAGGGCTTCGCGGAGCAGGTGGGAACTCTGCCGGGTTCGGCGCGGGTGTCGATGCAGGCCACGGGCCGCGAAGGCATCCTGTTGTCGGAGGTGAGCGCGGTGGAGTCGGTGACGGTGACGGCCGAGGGCTTCAGCGTGGCGCTGGCACCGGGCGCGGTCGCGATGGCGGCACGCGGCGCGCGTGCTGCCCGCACGGAGAACCACCACATGGCGACCATCGCGAACAAGAAATCCACCTTGCGTGGTGGCCCGTGGACTCCACGGCTGGAGCGGCTCTTCGCCAGGGCGGGAATGCGGCTGACAGACCGCGAAAACATCGTGCCCCTCCAGGGGCACAAGGGGCCGCACCCACGGCGCTACCATGAGCTCGTCTACGATCGCGTAGATAGGGCGCTGGGAGACTGTAGCAGCATCGCGGAATGCCGGGCGCGGCTACTGCCCGTGCTGGATGAACTCGCCAAACGGATCTCGACCCCCGGAACGGAGTTGAACCGACTCGTCACCCTGGGGAAATGACGCTAGAACCTGCTTATGTCCCAGCGCTTCTTCAGGCTAGCCGACGACGTCTATGTCCCCCACCGCTGGCATCTGGATACGCCCATCGACAATCAGGGACGCAAGGTGCACGACTGGAACTTCAAGCGAGGAACGCCCGTGCATGTGGAGGGACGGTTGAAAATCCCCATCGAGATTGAGGGCAGGCCGCTAGACTTCTCCGAGGCAGGAATCAGGATTCCCGTCGTCCACGTCAAGGTAGCCGCCATGATGGCGGAGCGTGCCCACGGCGACGTGCAGTTGATCCCCGCGGACATTGAGGGCCAACCGGATCAGTACCTCGTCCTCGTGGCAACCCGCCTCATCCGCTGCATCGACGAAGAGGCGTCCGAGGTGAGCTTCTGGAAGCCAGAGCATGGAGTGCCCGAGAAGGTCGGGCAATACATGGGCGTGGATCGCTTGCGCATCGACAAGGTGAAGGTGGGGAACGCCAAGGTGTTCCGTCCTGAGGGGTGGGAGGTCGCCCTGATTGTCTCCGAGGAGATCAAGGACGCTTTAGAGCACTTGGGCGCTACGGGCACGCGATTCGAGGAGGTCTAATCCTAACTTGATCACTTCGACCCATCCCCGAGAGGAACCCTCCTCGGGGAGCAACTGGGAGCCGAGAGCAAGTGACCAAGTAGTAGTTCTTGCCTGACCAGATCCCGAGACAGAACGACAGTGGAATGTGAGAGCCAAGGGCCCGGGAGTACCTCAAGACGGGTGCCTTTACCCAGCCCCAGCGAATGCTCCAGGTGCCGCCCGGCGAGCTTCTGGAAATGCAGTCGGGGGTCTTGTTCGACAACAAGCCCCACCCCCGCTGGCGGGTGCACCTGTTCGCCGAAGTCTTCATGAGCTTGAATGATGGCGTCCCGAAAGAGGAGCGCCAGCGAATGGAGGAGTCCTTCGAGTCTTCTGCCTGAGCACCCCGTGGGGAGCCCTCTTCCATGCCGTGTCTCCCCACCCGCCGCGGAGCGCGGAGCGCATGGCTCGCAAAAGTGTGTGTCCCGTGTGACTCAGGTGGCCCACGAGCCGCACTCCGTCCAGGAGCCAGGCGACCAGGAAGCCCCGCGCATGGCGCGTGCAAAGCACCGCCATCTGGAGCACAACGCGAGGGCGCGTCGACACACGCGCGAAGGAAGGACAGGCGGAAGATGCACGAGGGAATCGTGGGAGCGACCGGGGGGAAGGTGGCGTCGTGGCTGGAGCTGTCGGCGGGAGCGCTCGCCACCAACGTGGCCACGCTGCGCGCGCTGTCCACCGAGACGGGGGGACCCCGGGCCCTCGGCGCCGTGCTCAAGGGCAACGCCTACGGCCATGGCCTCGCGCAGGTGCTGCCACTCGTCCACCCCCTGGTGGACGTCCTGTACTTCATCACCCCGGGCGACGCGCTGACGGTGCGGGCACTCGAGCGGGCGAAAGGCCTGCCCTCCCGGCAGGTGCTCGTCATCGGCGCCATGGACGCCGAGGAAGCGGTGGCCCTCGCTCACGAGGGGGTGGAGGCGGTGGTGGGCGATGGCTCCTGGCGGGACATCGTGACGGAGCTGCGCCGGGCGAAACCCGCCCGCCCCCTCCGGGTGCACGTGCACGTGGACACGGGCCTGGGCCGCGAGGGCTTCACTCCCGGGCAGATTTCCCACGGGGAGCTCGACTTCCTGCGCGACGCGACGGACGTGCTCCAGGTCGTGGGCGTGCTGAGCCACTTCGCCAACACCGAGGACGTGACGGAGCAGCAATACGCCGAGTCCCAGCTCGACGTGTTCGAGGCCGGACTGGGCGCGCTGCGCGCGAGCGTGCCGGTCCAGGAGCCGCTGCAGCGACACATGGCCGCCAGCGCGGCGACGCTGGTGCTGCCCCGGGCGCGCTATGACGCGCAGCGGGTGGGTATTTCACTGTATGGCCTATGGCCCTCGGTGGAGACGCGGCTGTCCGCGCGGCTGGTATTGGGCCGGGTGCCGGAATTGAAGCCCGTGCTGTCCTGGCGCTGCACGAGTCAAATCGTGAAGTGGCTGCCCGCGGGCAGCTACATCGGCTACGGCTGCACCTACCGGTGCGCGGACGCCACGCGCGTGGCGGTGCTGCCCGTGGGCTACTTCGACGGCTACCCCCGGCTCCTGTCGGGCAAGGCGCACGTGCTGGTGAACGGGCGGCGCTGTCCGGTGCTGGGCCGGGTGATGATGAATCACATCATCGTGGACGTGACGCACGCCACGCGGGATGAGCGGCCCCTGACGGCGACGCTGCTCGGACAGGAAGGCGATGAACACCTGCACGCCGAGGCGCTGGCCACCTGGGCCCAGACGATCCACTACGAGCTGGTGACCCGGCTCGGCGCCCACTTGCGGCGCATCGTCGTCCCCTGATCACGGAGACAGCGCGGGCGTGCAACCAAACACGGACATGTCCTCGGTGACGGTCGAGCAGGACCACCCCGGCCGGCAGGCATCCGGCGCCATGGGGTCGCACTGTTGGAAACAGGTGCTGACCGTGGCGCTGCCCATGCCGCAGACCTCGCCCGCCGAGCAGGTGTCCGCCAGGACCGGATTGCAGACCCGGGCACACCAGAACGTGGCCCGTCCCCGGGACATGCGCAGGTTGCACCGCTCTCCCTCGGGGCACGGCGTGTCCTGGCAGTCGCCTCGCGCGTCCGCGAGACATTGAAAATCCTCGTCCCGGACGCGCCCGCAGTGTTGTCCCTCCGGACATCCGCGCCGCTGGCAATCGGGGAAGCACCCGGGACCATCCAGCCCCTCGGTGCAGGCGAAACCCTCCTCGCAGCGAACATGACCCTCGAGCGAGCACGGCGTGGTGCACACCTGATTCACGCACCGCAGGCCCTCGCGGCACGAGCCCGTGGGAGACAGGGGCAGCGAATCACAGGGCTCGCCCTCGGCGCGCAGCCCCTCGGGGGCACAGCGGCGCACGAGGGTGCCCGTGGCCCCGGTGGTCACCGCGCGGCACACGGAGCCGGGAAAGCAGTGGGCGTCTTCCTCGCACTCGGAGGCCAGGCACTCGAAGCGGCGCGACTCGTGGTTCGCGACGCACCCCTGCCCCGAGGGACAGTCTCCATCCGTCCGGCAACTCCCACACGAAAAGCCCTGCCCCTCGCGCGTGCAGCGCATCCCCGACACGGGAAGCCCATCCGGCGCCGTCTCTTGCCATGACAGCGGGAGACGCACCCCGGCGGGAGGCGGTTCGGAGCGTGACGCGGCGGGCAGCGCGGACGCCTCCTCCCTGGAGAAGCCAGGCATCCTCGCGAGGGCGACAGCGGCGACGGGAACGAACCGGGGCGATGCGAGGAGCCCTGTCGACGCCCTCCGGAGACGGAGCTCCGGGGCGAACGCCTCACGCGAAGACGGAGAAGGCTCCCCCGCGCCACCGAGCGGGAGCGCCGAGGCCCATAGGAGCACGAGCAGACCCGAGCCCGCGCAGGCGAGCGCCACCCGTCCCGCGCGTATGTCCTCACCCCGACGCGGGGTCGTGCCTCTCCTCATGGAATCCCCTCCCCTGCTCGCCAGACATTGTCAGGCGGATGGGTGCGATCAGCAGGCGGAGACCGCACAGCACAGCAGATGGCCTCCATCCGAGCCACAGCCGCACGGGGAGCACTGCCAGCATTCCTTCCGCATGGCATAGGCCGCGCCACTGCCCAGGGCAGCCGCCGCGCCAAGGATCAACATCCAACGCCGCCAATGCATCTTCACATTCGTTTTCATGATGTCCTCCGGGTTCATGACAAGCAGGAACAACCGCACATCGCACGGTGCAGGGCAGGCAGCTCATTCCGAGGGAACATTGGACACGGTCAGCCCCCATGTGACGCGAGGAGTCATGCCCGCGTCCCCTGACCTGATGTGTCACCCAACCTAGCCGATAGGCCCGGCCCAAGGGAGGCCCAAAGTTGGCAACCGTGTACCGACCAACACGGTCCCGAGGACAGGGAACCTGTCCGCCAGTGTGTCATTCCTCTCCAAACCTTGACGCGAAGAGTCATCCTCATGCGTCGAGGATTTCATTCGCGGCGAGCCTCGATCGCGAGCCCTGGAACCTGAACGCTGTTACAATCTGGTCCGCGGCACGGATCCCCGAACGCCGCCTCCCCCCAGAGAAAACCAGGAGAAGAACCATGCTGCTGCGTCATTCCCTCTCATTGATGGGTGCGCTGGTGTTGGGCTCACTCGTGAGTGGATGCGGACCTGAGCAGGACGCCCCCGAGGCGTCTCCGTCCGCCCCGGTGCCCCAGGCCGAGGCCACCACCGAGCAAGCGGCGGTGTCCACGACAGGCGTCACCTCGCACTTCGCGGATTGGCTGAAGAGCAATGGCTACGAGCCCGCGTACAATCTGGTGCGCGCGGACCTGAGCGGCGGCAGCTACGGAGGCAAGGCGAGCGCCTCGGACACGGTGGTGAACCAGCCCGTCATCTTCATCCATGGCAACTCGGACAAGGCCATTGGCACGGGCAGTGCGGGCCAGTCGGGCTGGAATGCCTCCATCGAGCACTTCCTGTCCAAGGGCTACAAGACGAGCGAGCTGTACGCCACGACCTGGGGCCCGGCGAGCGCGTCGATGTCGGCCTTCCAGTACCACTCGAAGACGAACGTGATGAAGGTGCGTAAGTTCATCGAGGCGGTGAAGGCCTACACGGGCGCCTCCAAGGTGGACATCATCGCGCACTCCATGGGCGTGACACTCGCGCGCAAGGCCATCCTCGGCGGCTACGCCACGGACTCCCTGGAGGGGGGCCAGTACTACATCGGCGCGCCCCTGACGTCCTCGGTGGACACCTTCGTGGGTATCGCGGGCGCCAACCTCGGGCTGACCTCGTGCTACCAGACGGGCACCACCACCTATACGTGTGGCAACACCAACGGCCTCTACCCGGGTTACTTGACCGCGTTCGGCGTCAGCGGCCGCTCCGCCTACCTGGATGATCTGCTCGCCCAGAAGAACTTCGAGGGTGCCTACCGCTACAGCATCTACTCCACCGTGGATGAGATCGTCGGCTACGGGGGCATCGTGTACGGCGGCTACACCTCTCAAATCCCCGGGCAGACGGGAGAGAAGCGGTACACGTCCACGCCCTACGGACACTTCAACTCGAAGGACCTCACCGGGGCCGTTCAGTTGAGCATGGTGAAGAACCACACCGTTCCCTGACGAATCCCAGCCAGGACGGACACCGGAGCGCACGCACGCTCCGGTGTCTGTCTTCGTCAGGGCGCTGGCGGGGAGGCGGGCCCGAGCCCGTCGAGGAAGCCAAACACCTGGGGGTTGTACTCCTGGGGGCAGTCCATCTGGACGGTGTGGCCGCAGCCCGCGAGTCCCACCAGCTTCGAGCCAGGAATCCGCTCGTGGCCATAGCGCATGACGTCGCGCGCCCGGCCGCCGTGAAGGAAGGCATTGGGGATGAGGCGGTCATCCTCGCCGTAGATGATGAGGGTGGGCACGGCCACCTGAGCCAGGCTGTCTCGCACGAAGTCGTTGTGGGCGAGGCCATTCACCGTGCGCACGTTGGCGTAGGCATAGGAGTCGAACTCGGGGCTCTTGGCCACGCGCACGCGCTCCTCGATGAGCCAGTCGAGTTCCGGCCGCCAGTGCTCGAAGTTGGCCTGCCGCACACTGCCCCAGATGGAGTACTCGGACGCGCTCTTGATGAGCGGGGTGCTGAAGGCGCGCTTGAACCAGGCCTTCTCCCGGGCGCTGAAAGACTCGAAGCCCGCGGGCGAGGTGAGCACGAGCGCCTTCACGTCCTGGGGGTAGCGCAGGGCGTAGGAGAGCGCCGTCTGGCCGCCCATGGAGTGGCCCACGAGGATGGGCTGGGGGGCGCCCAGCTTCTGGGAGAACTCGTGCACCACATCCGCCATGGCCTCCATGGTGTAGGGGAAGGAGGCGGGCTTGTCGGACTTGCCATAGCCCGGCAGGTCCACGGCGAGGACGCGATAGCCCCGGGCGGCGAAGGCATCCAGTTGGTAGCGCCAGAACTTCAGGTACGAGCCCAACCCGTGGATGAAGACGACCGTCTGGGCGCCCTCGGGGTTGAGTTCGACGTAGGCCACCTCGGGCACGCGCTGGAGGGCGTGGGTGGCGGCCGTCTCCGGCAGGGCCAGGCGCTGGAGGGGCCAGGGCTTGCCGTCGGTGGAGGAGTAGTCGAAGTCCTGGAAGGACAGGGCCGGGCGCGCCGCGTACGAGGTGACGCATCCGGTGGAGAGGCCCGCCAGGGCGAGCAGTGCCCATGCAATGGGAGTCTTCATGGTCAGAACGCGTACCAGGTGAAGGTGGTGAAGCCGGCCCAGGGGTTGGCGGTGACGAACGTGTTGCCGTTGTAGAAGCTGCCCCGGAACATGTAGCCCGCGTGCAGGCCCACGGTCATGAGGTAGCGGATGGTGTAGCGCAGCTCGGCGTTGACCTCGGTGCCGATGACGCGGCCACGCGCCACGCCCGGGCTGACTTCCGGAGGCGTGACGGAGCTCTGGGCGTACCCCGCGCCCACCCGGAGGTGGAGCTTGTTGGGGATGAGATCATACGCCCCGGTGGCGAGCAGGGCCTGCAGGCCGAAGCCCTGGTTGGAGATGTCCGTCACCGCGCCCGTGTAGTTGTTGGCCGTGCTGGTGAAGGGGAACAACAGCATCATCTTGTGGTTGAACCACACCGCGCCGGGCAGGCCGTACTGGTTGAGCGTGAAGGCACTGGTGTAGCGGCCGTCGTTGAGATCCTTGTCGCCCGTGGAGAACATGCCCTCGAGCGTCAGCAGGTCATTCGACGTACGCCCGTAGTTGTAGAGCAGCTCCAGGTTGGCCGACAGGCCACTGATGTCCACCGCGCGGTTGAGCACCGTGTCCTCCTTGGTGCTCGTGAAGCGGCCCGCGTTGTACATGACGAAGCCGGAGGCGCCGAGCCGGCCGGTGCGGAAGTCGATGTTGTGGTGGAAGTTGGCGCCCAGCCAGCCCACCCAGCCCGTGGGACGGTCGATGTTGAAGCGCGAGGTGCCCACGAAGAACGGCAGGCCCGTGGAGGAGGGGCCGCTCTTGACCAGACCCTCGAAGGCGTAGGCATCGCCCTTGGTGTCGTCGCGCAGGTACCACGCCGACACGCCCACGTTGGTCCCCGGCGCCACGGACCAGGCGTAGTCGGCCATGCCCAGCAGGGCGTACTTGAGCCGGGGATCATCCAGCAGCGCCTTGTCCGACTGCGCGCTGCCCAGCGGGAGCAGACTCAAACGGGCGTGGCCCTTGTAGCTGCTGAAGGCGGACACACCCGTGGCATCGCTGCCCAGGAAGGTCAGCTTGTAGCCGGTGCGGATGATGTCGTTGAGGGGGGTGCGCGTCGGATCGAAGTACGCGTCATAGACGGGCTGCGTGCCCACGATGAGCGCGAGCTGGCTCGGATTGCGCGTGGGGTACAGGGCGACATTGACGTTCTTCGTCTGGATGTTGACCTGGTCCGCGTTGAAGCCGCCGCCCTCGTTCTGTTGCAAGGCATTGGCCGAGCGGCCCCAGAGGTAGTCCACCTCCAATTGGGCGCGGAAGCTCGCGAGGCCGTCCATGAAGTTCGGGCTGTATTCGATGACGGGAATCCAGCGCTGCTCCACGAAGAAGGCCGAGCGGCCCGGCGTCGCGCGCACCGTGCTGCCCGCGCCGATGCCAATGGGGCCCAACGCCACGCCCTTGAGTCCGGCGGGGTCCGCGATGAGGTTGGTGGCGGTGGCGCGGGTGAAGAAGTAGTTGATGAGCGTGAACTCGCGAGGCTCGGCGTCCTCCGCGCGGTCCTTGGTGTCGTACCACCCGGCGTAGGCACCGGGCAGCGGCGGACTCGCCTGGGCCCACGCGGGCGAGGCGAGCCCCGCGAGGCCCAGGGCCAGCGCCAGCGCGCCCCCTCGCGGTCGTCTGTCTGTCTCGGAAAACCGCCACGTCATGTCCGTCTCGTCTCCGGAAGGGGAGGGATGCGCGCCAGGCGAGGAGCCCAGGCTACTGGATGGTATAGGTCTGGACGGCGTTGCCGGTGAACGCCTTGCCATTGAGGGTGACCGTGTTCGCCCCCACCGCGCCGTCGGCGCAGCGGTGGCCCGTGGCCTGGTTCACGAAGAACAGCTCCAGCTCGAGCGTCTTGCCATCCTGGAGCAGCAGGCCGCGGCCTTCCTGCACGACACCGCCCGGGAAGGTGTACGTCACGTCGAAGCAGGTCCCATCGGCCTTCACGTTCTCGATGAGCACCGCGGTGGAGGTGAACTCGAGCTGGCCCAGGGAGGCCGCATGGTCGCACTCGCCCTTGTCGCCCACCTTGGGCGCGTTGAGCAGCGTGCCCAGCACGCTGGTGACCTTGTACAGCTGCTCGCCCTCCACCTTCATGGTGACGGACTGGTAGCACTGGGTGGCCTGGCCGTAGTTGACGTCCTCGTCGTAGCCATTGGGGTGGCTGGGGATGTCCGCTCCCGTCATCACCAGGGTCTTGCCCACCAGGGCCGCGTTGATCTTCGCCTGGGTGTTGTACTTGGGCCCGGTGTCCGGGGTAACCGGCGTCGGCGTCGTGGTCTCCTCACCACAGCCCACCAGCCCCAACGCGCACAGCACCACCGCGGACAACAGTTGCTTCTTCATGGGACACTCCTCTGGGGTGAATTCGATGTCTGGCTTCAGGCCTTCGCTCCGCCGCCCGGGCCTTCTTCCGCGAGCGCCCGCTCACGCAACTCGCGCTTGAGGATCTTCCCCGCCGCCGACACGGGCAGGGAGCCCACGCAGTCCACGCGCTTGGGCACCTTGAAGCGGGCCACCCGGCCTCGCAGGTGCTCCAGCAGGGCCTCGGGAGTGGCCTGGGCACCCGGCTTGAGCACCACGAAGGCCCGCCCCACCTCACCCCACTTCGCGTCGGGCACGCCCACCACCGCGCAAGACTGTACGGCGGGGTGCTCGTGCAGCGCGGACTCCAGCTCCAGCGGGTACACGTTCTCTCCGCCGGAGATGAACATGTCCTTCTTGCGCCCGGCGATGAAGAAGAAGCCGTCCGCGTCGCGGCGCGCCAGGTCTCCGGTGTGGAACCACCCCTGGGCGTCGATGGCCTCGGCGGTGGCCTCCGCGTTCTCGAAGTAGCCCGAGCACATGGAGGGCGCCTTGAGCACGAGTTCGCCCGCCTCGCCCTCGGGCACTTCCCGGCCGTCATCGTCCACGAGCCGCGCATCGACGAAGTAATTGGGCCGGCCAATGGAGCCCGCCTTGGACACGGCGAACTCGGGGCCCATGCTGAAGATGCCGGGGCCGAACTCCGTCATGCCGAAGCCCTGCTTGAAGGGCACCCGGTGCACGGCCTGCCACGCCTGGAGCAGCGGCACCGGCAGGGGCGCCCCGCCGCTCGTCACGAAGCGCACGCTGGACAAGTCCGCCGAGCGGAAGCGGGGCGCGTCGTACATCTGCTGGTATTGCGTGGGCACCGCGAAGAAGAACGTCACCTTCTCCTTCTCCACCAGCCGCAGCATCTCGTCCGCGTCCCAGCGGCGCATGAGCACCACCGTACCGCCCACGGTGAGCAGGGGCAGCGTGTACACGAGCAATCCGCCCGTGTGGAACATGGGCGTGTGCGTCACGGTGATGTCACCCTGCCGCAGCTCGTGCACGAGCGTGTTGAGCGTGTTCCACGCCACCATCCGGTAGCTGATGCGCGCGCCCTTGGAGCGGCCCGTGGTGCCTCCGGTGAAGAGCAGGCAGATGATGTCCTCCTCGCTCACCTCTTCGTTCGTCACCTTCGTGGCGGAGCGATGCGCGAGCGCCTCGGCGTAGGGATGGCTGCCGGGCAGCCCCTCCCCTTCCAGGTGCACGAGCCGCAACGTGTCGCCCACCTGTCGGTGCACCGCCGCGATGCCGTTGCTGAATTCGTCGCTGAAGAGCAGCACGCGAGGACCGGTGTCCCGCACCAGCTCCGTCAGCTCCTGCGCGTGCAGACGCCAGTTGAAGGGCACGAAGAGCGCCCCCAGCTTGCCGCAGGCGAAGAAGGCATCCAGGTACTCCACGCCGTTGTGGGCCACGAGCCCCACCCGGTCTCCCCGGCGCACCCCCGCCACGTCCCGCAACCAACCCGCGAGCGCCTCGGCGCGCGCGTTCATCGTCCGGTAGGTGTAGCGGCCCGCGTCTCCCCGGGCGACATCCACCACCGCGGTCTGCTCGGGCCAGTACATGGCCCCCCGGCCCATCCAATCACCGATGAACATGGCGTGTGTCCCCTCCTTCGACTCGTGTGGCGGCTCAGGCCGTCCAGCGGTAGAGCGCCGAGGCCATGGCGAGCCCCCCGCCGCTGGCACACAGGGCGATGAGGTCCCCCTTCTTGATCTTCCCTTGCACCACCGCGTCATCCAGCGTCATGGGGATGCACGCCGAGCCCGTGTAGCCCCACTTGTCCATCGTCCAGTGCGTCTTGGACAGGGGCTGTTCGAGCACCTGCATGGTGGCCTCGATGGTGCGCAGGTTGAGCTGGGTGAGGATGAACTGGTCCACGTCGTTCATGGTCAACCTGGCGCGCTCGAGCAGTTGCTTGAGGAGCAAGGGCCAGCGGTCCGTGTTGAAGGTCGCGGGGAACTTGCGCACGAACTGCACCGCGGGCTTGCCGCCGGAGAGCGCCACCGTCTCCGCCGTGGCGGGCCGCCAGGTGCCACCGGTGTAGACGCCCAGCGCGTCGTGGTACTCGCCCGCCGCGAGCAGCTTCGCGCCGAGGAAGCCGGGCGAGTCCCCCGCGCCGAGCACCACCGCGCCCGCGCCGTCCGCGAAGAGCGTGCAGGTCTTCTTGTCCTTCCAGTTCACGTAGCGGGTCATCCCGTAGGCGCCCACCACCAGGATGCGCTGGTAGCTGTCGTCGGCGGCGATCGTCTTGCTCGCCACGTCCAGCGCCGTCACCCAGCCCGCGCACGCGCAGTTGAGGTCGTACGTGCCCGCGTTGGGCGCGCCCAGCTTCGCCTGCACCACCGAGGCCGTGGCGGGGCTCAGGTAGTCCGGCGTATCCGTGGCCACGACGATGAGATCCAACTCGCCCGGCTTCACGCCCGCGCGCTCCAGGGCCTGCCGGGCCGCGTTCACGCACAGGTCGGACGTCACCTCGTGCTCGGCCATGACGTGACGCTGCCGGATGCCCACGTTCTGCTGGAGCCAGGCGTCCACGGGCTCGCCGAGGATGCGCTCCACGTCGGCGTTGGTGAGGACCTTCTCGGGGACATAGCGGCCGGTGGCCAGGATGTTGGCGTATCGCATCTCAGGTCTTGCTCCGTGGGCCGCGCGGCTTGCGCGGCCCCTTCTTGTTGCCGGTGGTGGCCACGGCCGGACGCGCTTCCAGTCCATGGCGGATGAAGGCCATCGCGGTGTCCAGCACGTGCTCCAGACCCGCGTCGCCCTCCCACAGCACCCACCGCATGCCCAGGAAGTCCCCCATGCCCATGAGGCAGTAGGCGAGCGCTTCCGGATCCAGGCGATTCACCTCGCCCGCGTCCATGGCCCGCTTGAGGCCCGACACGTAGCCCCGGGCGAAGCGGTCGTAGTAGCGGCGGTAGCACGCCTCGTCCACGAACTCGGCCTGCCGGACGATGCGGTAGAGGTGACGCTGCTGGCTGGCGAACTGGAAGAAGGTGCGCAATCCCTCGCGCTCCACCGCCATGCGGTCCTCGCACCCCGCCACCGCCTCCGCGATGAGCCGGCGCAACCGCGTCCCCAGGTCATCCACCACTTCCACGAAGATGGATTGTTTGTCGGGGAAGTAGACATAGAAAGTCCCCAACGCCACCTCCGCTTCGCGGGTAATGTCCGCGATGGAGGCATGCTCGTAGCCCTTTTCCCCGAAGAGCGTCTCCGCCGCGCGCAAGAGCTTGCCGCGCGTGCGCTGCCCTCGGGGGGTCAATGGCACGACACGGGGGACTGACGGAGTTGAAGACCGATTCATCTTTCAACCTTGCGTAACATCCCCCTCGCTGTATTGTCAAAAACCATCATTTCAAACGCTGACGCACCCAGACATGCAACGCATTGCGTCAGCCAAGGAGCGCCACCGCCATGCAGCTCAAGGATTTGAAGGTCATCGTCACGGGGGGAGCCCAGGGAATGGGCGCGCACTTCGCCACGCGGCTGCACGAGGCGGGAGCCCAGGTGGCCGTGGGTGACGTGAACGAGGAGCGGCTCGCGGCGCTGCCCGCCGCCATCCACCGCCGCCGCCTGGACGTGGCCAGCGAGGAGGACTGTACGGCGTTCGTCGCGTGGGCCCACGAGGCCATGGGCGGCCTCAACGGCCTCATCAACAACGCGGGCATCCTGCGTGACGGCCTGCTGGTGAAGAAGGATCGCGCCACGGGCGAGGTGAAGAAGCTGTCCACGGCGGACTGGAACGCCGTCATCGGGGTGAACCTCACGGGCGCCACGCTCATGGTGCGCGAGGTGGTGGCGAAGATGGCGCAGGCGGGAGACAGGCCCGGGGTCATCGTCAACATGAGCTCCATCGCCCGGCACGGCAACCGTGGGCAGAGCAACTACGTGTCCGCCAAGGCCTCGCTGGCGGCGAACACGCTCACCTGGTCGCGCGAGTTCGCCGCCTTCGGCATCCGCGTGGGCGCCGTGGCGCCGGGAATGATTGAAACGCCCATGACGCAAGGAATGAACCAGAAGGCCCGTGACGCGCTGGTGGCCAACATCCCGGTGGGCCGCATCGGCCTGCCCGAGGACATCTGGCTCGCGGTGAAGTTCGTCCTCGAGTGCGACTACTTCAACGGCCGCACCATCGACGTGGACGGCGGCCTGAGCATGTAGCCTCACCCCGAAGTGCCGGATGGCGGGGCGTCAGATCTTTTCGCCCCCTTCGTTCGTTACAGGGAAAGCAGGGAGCTTCGACCCGGGGACCGGGCGGACTTCCAGCCAGGCGGCACGGCGAGTTCAGGCTCGCTTCCCGCCCTGGGGGGCAGGCAAGCGTGGGGGGCTCGTGTCCCCCGCGAAGACAAAGGGGTGCAAGTTGGGACGTCTCCGCGCAATCGCAAGCCGCACACACGTTCAGGGGGGTTGCGGCGGAGCGGGCAGGTGAGTAAATCATTTCCAGTCGGGAATAGATGGGACGCTCGGAAGGTCAGGCTTGGCGGGAAAGTCCAAGCAACCACCGGCTCCCATGGGGAGAGGCAATCCCGACAACGAGGGAACCCGGAGTCCCGCTCGGATGTCCAATCAGAGAGGCTGGCTCAGGTATACATCTCAAGGCCCGCGGTCCGACCGGCCTCGAACACGTTCGAGCGCTGGAGCTGCTCCAGGACACGGGGCGTACATACGAGCGTCACCATGGGCACGGAGCCCGGCTCACTGACCCAGCGGACCGAGCCCATCAACTGGTGCGCGTGCAGATAGCTCAGCACCGAGTCGTGGAAGCGCTTGCCCTGTTCGAGCGCGGTGCGCTGCACGGCGGAGCGATCCCTCTGCACGGAAGGCTGCCAGGGTGATTCGGCGTCCTCGCGCTCCATGACCAGGACCTCGATCCAATCCTGATTCATCTCCAGCCGGGCCCCCGGTAAAGGGGACACGGCGGAAATGCGCGGAAAGCGTCCGGAGGTCCGGCGCGGCAACGTGGCTGTCGTCTTCCTGGTCATCCGACTTCCTCCCCCAGGCCCGGCGCTCATCCGCCGCCGGCCCTGGTAGCCGCCATCCCTACCTATAAACTGCCAGACCCCGGCCCGCTCGTCCTTCAGCGGTCCGCGGCAGTTTCAGGACATTGTCGAGAATCAAATCCCTGACTTCAAGTGCCGTCAAGTCAGGGGACCGGCAGCGATATAGCGCGGCCAGACCGGCGACGTAAGGGGCGGCCATGCTCGTTCCGCTCATTCGTTCATAGAACGCCTGATTGTTACATCGTCGTTCTGTGCTCGAGTAAACGTTCACGCCATAACCCATCACGTCGGGGACTGGGCGTTGATTCACCACGCCGCTGGCGGAGAAACTGGCCACTCGACGCGCGAAGTCGACCGCCCCCACGGACAGGGCCTCTGGGAAGGCTGCTGGGTAGCCAGCCGTGCCAGCGCCTCCATTGCCGGCCGCCACCACGGGCAGGACGTTGGAGTCCACCAGGCGGCGCACCAGCGTCTGCAGGGCGCGGATGTTGAGACGATACTCCATGTCACTGACACCCGGCGGCGCCTGGACGGGGAAGCCCAGGGACAGGTTCACCACGGCGGGGCGCATGGCGTTCTCCGGGCGGGAGAACTGGTGCAGCAGCCACTCCATGCCGGCGGCCACCCGCCCGAGGCTGGTGCGGATGGTCTCCGATTCGATGACCGAGGCGACATAGAGGTCCACCTCCGGGGCGACACCGTGGAAGGTGCCCGCGGCGATGCCCGCCACGTGGGTGCCGTGGCCATCCGGGTCGAAGCCCCGCACGTCCCGCGCGGGATTCTGCGGCGAGTTGGGAAAGAGCGACACGTAGCGGAACTGGATGACGCGGTCCTGGTGCTCGGGGTGGTCCGCGTCCACGCCGGTGTCCAGGATGCCGAGCATCACGCCCGCGCCCTTGATGCCCTGGGCATGGGCGGCGGTGATGCCGCTCTCCTCGGGCCACTCGCGGTTGACGAGCGAGGACAGGCCGCGGTTGCGCGGGCCCATCTGCCCCGCGGCCACCGGACCCGGAAAGGTGAGGTGCACCGTGTCCGGGATGAACTCGAAGTCCTTGCCCAGTTCCTCCCGGGCGATGCGCTCGGCCTGCTCCGAGACGAAGTGGGCCATGGTGGCGCCGATGAGCGGCATGTGGCGGTAGGTGCCCACTTCCGCGGCCGTGGGAAGTTCCATCACCGGGCCCTCGCTGGCGGCGACCTGGACCTCGTTCTTGCGGCCCCGCTTCGCCGCCGGCTTGCGCTTGCCCCGGGGCATGGGGGAAGCGCTCACCTCGGGCAGACGTCCGGGCAGCGTGGCGGAGTTCAACCCGAGGCTCCGCAGCATGTCCGGTGCCCGTCCGCTGATCATGAATTGAAGGGCGGTGCTGCGCTGCAACACGCGCTCTCCCTGCTCCGTGCCCCGCACGCCCGGCTTGGCGTGGGTCTCGATCGACTCCTTCGGAACCAGGAGGTAGGACTTCATGGTGGCTCTGCTCCTTGACGACGGAAAAACCACGACCGCACCGGCTGGGCGCGTCAGACAGCGGGAAGGGCGCCAGCCGCGCCCAGAGGCCTGAAAGAGGGACTCATGGCGTGACTAGACCGTTTCCCCCTGACATCCCCCCGCCGTCCCCGATGTGACGCCGGGGAATATCCCGGTGTTCCACGGGGATGACCCACCAACGTTCGAAACTGGAAAACATTCTCAACCCGAAGCGTAATACGAATCGGGACAGTCCTGAAACGCCGGTCCGCCGGTGTGAATCGCTCGGGAAGCCGTTCCCCCCCATCATTGTTCGCCACCTCGGCGCCAAGGCGGATTATGGCGACATGCCGTCCGCCCGCCGGAGACCACCTTGATTCCCTATCTGCACGTCCCCCCTCTCAAGCTCGGCCCCTTCACCATCGAGCCGTTCGGCATCTTCGTGGCGATCGGCATCTTCCTCGCGGCCCGGCTGCTCGCCACCCAGGCCGAGCGGCGGAAACTCGATTCCAACGCGCTGCAGGACTACGCCCCCTGGGGGGTGGGCACGGGCATCGTCGTGGGGCACCTGTTCCATCTCTTCGCCTATCACCCCGAGGAGCTGTCCAAGAGCCCCTTCCAAATCCTGAAGGTGTGGGACGGCCTGTCCTCCTTTGGAGGGCTCCTGGGCGGCATCCTCGCCGCCGTCGTCTTCTTCCGGGTGAAGAAGCTGCGCTTCCGCGACTACGCGGATGCCTTCGCCCTGGCCGTGGCCCCCGGATGGGCCGTGGCCCGGCTCGGCTGCTTCGCCGTGCATGACCACCCCGGCGTGCGCACCGACTTCTTCCTCGCCGTGGACTTCCCCGGCGGGGCCCGGCACGACCTCGGCTTGTACGACGCCGTCTTCCTCTTCGGCCTGACGGCCTTGCTGTGGGCGCTGCGCAACACCGACGCCATGCGCGGCAAGCTGCTGCCCCTCCTGTCCCTTCTCTATGCCTTCGGCCGCTTCTTCTTCGACTCGCTGCGCGCCACCGATCTCTCCTATGTCGATGCCCGCTACCTCGGCCTGACACCCGCCCAGTACGGGTGCATCGGACTCGTGGCCTTCGGGCTCTACGGACTCGCCACCTGGAAGACGACCGCCCACGGCCCCCGGACCGAGTCCGGTGCTCCTGGAAACGTCCAACCCCAGGCGCGATAGATCGTCTCACGCCCCCCTCCGTCCTGGCTCGGAGGGTCGAAGCATTCTTGTAGGCTTCCCCTCGTTCGCCCGCTTGCTTCACGCCGGGTGAATCCATCTGGAGGGGGACTCTCATGAAGGCGCATCTGTGTTGGCTGCTCGCCGCGACCCTGCTCGGTGCATGTGGAGGCGCCGATGAAGCGGCGCTCCTGTCCGCCGGCTCCAGCACCGCGGCGACCGAAGGAGCCCTGGAGGAGCCCGAGGAAAGCACCACGGGATGGCGCGAGGGCTTCGTCCAGCTCACCACGGGCGTGCGCATGCACTACGTGGAGCAGGGCCGCCGGGATGGACCGGTGCTCGTGCTGCTGCACGGCTACACCGATTCGTACCACTCCTTCGACCGCGACTACCCGCTGCTGCCGAGCCGGTACCATGTCTACGCGCTCGATCTGCGCGGCCATGGGGATTCCTCCCGGCCCACGTGCTGCTATTCACAGTCGAACCTGGCCGCCGACGTCGTCGCCTTCCTCGACAGCCAGGGCGTGTCCCGGGCGGTGCTCGTCGGCCACTCCATGGGCAGCTTCATCGCCCAGCAGGTCGCGCTCGAGTCCCCCCAGCGCGTCCAGGGGCTCGTGCTCGTCGGCTCGGCGCCCACCGGGGACAACGCCGTCATCCGCGAGCTGAAGGCTTCCGTGGACACGCTCCAGGATCCCATCGACCCGGCGTTCGTGCGCGACTTCCAGGCCAGCACCTTCTACCGCCCCATCCCCCCCGCCTTCCTCGACACCGCCGTGTCCGAGAGCCTCAAGGTGCCCGCGCGCGTCTGGAAGGCCGCGCTCGCGGGCCTGGTGGCGGAGAACCACGCCGCACAGCTCTGGCGCATCCAGGCGCCCGTGCTCGTCGTGGGTGGAGACCGCGACGGCATCTTCTCCGTGGCCGAGCAGCGCGCGCTCGTCAACGCCCTGCCCAACGCCCGCCTGGCCCTCTATGCCGACACGGGGCACGCCCCCCACGTGGAGCTGCCCCAGCGCTTCGTGAACGACGTGGTCGCCTTCCTCCAGGGCCCCTGAGCCCTGCCCGAGCCGCCTACCAGTTGTTCACCGACTTCAAGTCGAAGAGCTCCGGGAAGCCGTTGGCGCGGAGGATCTGCGCCGCCATCGCGCTGCGGCCCCCTGCCTGGCAGTACACCACCACCCGCGTGCCCGGCGGGCCCACCTCCGCGACGCGCTGGGACAACTCCTGCACCGGGATGTTGCGCGCGGGCTCCGGGTGGCCCTGACGAAACTCCTCGGGGGTGCGCACGTCCAGCAGCACCCAACCCTCGCCCACCAGTTCGCGGGCCTTCTGCGACAGCTCTTTCGGCGTCATGGGCACCGGACTGTAGCCGGAAACTGGAGCCTGGACGTCAGGACGCTACAGTCCTGTCCCGCGTATGCCACCGCTGGACAAGAATTCGTTGCTCACCCAACTCGTCGACCGGCTCCACCAGAGTGACCGGCTCGCCCACCGCGCCGAGGCCGACGCGCGAGAGGCCGCCCGCTCGCTCGCCACCGAGTCCGAGAAGAAGGAAGACGGCCGCGCCGCCATCGAATACGGCAGCCTCGCCACCGGCCAGGCCCAGCGCGCCCGCCGCGTCCACGAGGAGTTGCAGGCGCTCGCCGATCTCCAGCAGGTGGGCCTGCCGCGCCAGAATCCCAAGGGGCCCGTGGCCATGGGCGCCATCATCGACGTGTCCACCGAGGACGAGGAGGGCTTCTCCGAGCGCACCTTCTTCCTCCTGCCCGTGGGCGCGGGCACCGAGCTGACGGGTCCCGGCGGCGATGGCTTCCTCTCCGTCATCACCCCTTCCTCCCCCGTGGGCCGCGCGCTCATGGGACGTCGGGCGGGCGACACCATCGAGGTGACACTCGCCGGAGAAGTGAGGGAGTGGACGGTCCTCGAGATCGCCTGACCCCCCCGCCTTGCGGGCCCCCCCGGCCTCCGCTCACGCTCGGGGGAAAGGGCAGGCGCCTGGCTCGCCACCCCCCGCACCTGTCTTGCGATGGACGATCCTCCGGCAGACGGTGGATTTGGTCCGTCCAAGCTGATTTGGAAGGGAGCTTCATGCGCTCGTCCACCGAGCCGGTCCCGACCAACGGGCCCGCGCGCACGCCCTCGCTGCCCATCACCTGGCCCGCCGCCCTGTTCGGACTCATGTTCGGCGTGGCGATGACCTACGCGCCCTACGAGTTCCACGCGGCCCAGTTCCGGCCGCTCTACCCGTACGTGCGCTTCATGGGCATGGCCTACCTGGTCAGCAGCATCCTGATGATGGCCACCATGCTCTACCCGCCCGCGCCGCGCTGGCTGGACGTGCTCGGGCGCGTGGGCTTCGGCGCCGTCACCAGCCTGTATTGGTGGGTGCTCAACGTGCGCACCGGCGGGCTCACCGGCGCCATCCTCTATCCCCTGCTGCTCGCGGGCGTGGCCCTGGAGACGAGCCCCCGCTGGCGCAAGCGCGAGGTGCTGCGCGGCGTGGTGGCCCTGCTGGCGCTCGCCTTCGGCGTCATCATGCTGGTGGCCCACCAGCGCTTTCCCTCCGTCTTCTACGCGTCGCTCACGCCCCTGCTCGTGCCCATGGGGCTCGTCTTCCTGGGCTGCGGCGTGGGCCTGCTCGCGCCCTCCGTCACCCGGCGCTACCCCCACCTGTCACGCGTCTTCTTCGCGCTGCTCGCGGTGGACTTCTCGCTGCTGGCCTGGGGCCTGGGCCGCATCGGCTCGGGGCCCGCCGCGCTCATCTACGTCATCCTCACGCTCGCGTGCGTCGCCGCCGCCACGGGCTTCCGCCCCCGCGCGCCCCGCACCGTGGGCTTCAAGCTCTTGCGCGGCCTGGCCTTCTCCGGCGTCGTGCCCCTGCTGGCGCTCGGCGGCTTCGCGGCGTGGCTCGCCCAGGGCGCCATCGAGCGCCAGGTGCGCGACGACACCATCCGCGCCGCCGTGGGCGAGGCCGACTTCCTCGTGCGCTACCTCGACGACTCGCGCGAGTCGCTGCAGTTGCTGCTCGAGTCGCCCGGCTTCCGCTCCGCCTTCGCCACGCGGGACCGGAAGCTGCTGGAGCTCTACCTGCGCAACCTCCCCGCCCAGGCGCGCGCCTTCGACGCGGCCATCGCCGTGGACAAGGAGGGCCTGGGCATGGCCGCCAGCTACGGCATGGAGGACCTGGGCACCTTCGCCCACCGCGACTTCTACGCCGGCGTGCTGAGCACCAACGCCCCCTACGTGTCGCGCCCCTACATCAGCCAGCTCGGCCTGCCGCACGTGGCCGTGGCGCTGCCCTTCAAGCAGGACGGGAAGATGGAGGGCCTGCTCGTGGGCCTCTTGTCGCTCGAGCGGCTGAGCGCCGCGGTGACGCCCGCCGCCCAGCGCTTCCGCGTGCAGGTGCTCGACCGGCGGGGGCTGCTGCTGCTGCGTGACACGCTCGCGGGCGCGCCGCTGCTCAGCGTGGCGCAACTGCCCGATGCCCTGCGCCTGCACCTGTCGAGCAGCGACGAGGGCGTGGTGGAGACGTTCGGCCCGGACAACCAGCGCCTGCTGCTGGCCGCGGACGCCCCCGTGCCCGGCACCGAGTGGAGCGTCGTGGTGGCCCAGGACATGGGCGTGGCCTACCGCGCCATCACCCGCACGAGCGTCGCCTTCGTCCTCATGCTCGCGCTCGGCGTGCTGCTCATGCTGGGCCTGTCCCAGTTCGTGGCGCGCGACATCATCCGCCGCCTGGACACGCTGCGCGGCGCCACCGCCGCCATCGGCCGCGGCGAGCTGAGCCAGCGCGTGTCCGTGGGCGAGGACGACGAGCTGGGCGAGCTGTGCCGGGGCTTCAACGAGATGGCCCAGCGCACGGAGCTGGCCCAGGGCGAGCTGCGCGAGGCGGTGCGGCTGCGCGAGGAATTCCTCTCCGTGGCGAGCCACGAGTTGCGCACGCCCCTCACGCCCCTCAAGGGCTTCGCCGCGCTCACGCTCAGCCGCGTGGAGAAGGGCGGCGACTTCCCCGAGCGCGAGCGCACCCTCAAGGCCCTGCGCTCCATGGCCCGGCAGACCGACCGGCTCACCCGGCTGGTGGACGACCTGCTCGACACGTCGCGCATCCAGGCGGGCCGCTTCGAGCTGGAGTGCGCCCAGGTGGACCTGGTGCCACTCGTGCGCGAGGTGATTGAACGCTTCGAGCTGCGAGGCACCGAGGGCCTGCGCTTCATCTTCGACGAGCCCGAGCAGCCCGTGGAGGGCGTCTGGGATGGCCCCCGCCTGGAGCAGGTGGTCACCAACCTGTTGTCCAACGCGGTCCGCTACTCACCCCACGGAGGCACCGTGCGCGCGGCCTTCCACTTCACTCCGGACTGGGTGGAGCTGCGCGTGCGCGACGAGGGCATCGGCATTCCCCCCGAGAGCCTCGCCCAGCTCTTCCAGCCCTTCGCCCGCGCGTCCAACGCCACCGCGCGCCACTACGGAGGCCTCGGGTTGGGACTTTTCATTTGCCGTGAAATCGTCCAGCGACACGGTGGCACCATCTGGGCGGAGAGCCCGGGCACCCAGCAAGGCAGCTGCTTCCACGTCCGCCTGCCCCGCGAAGTGCCCGCCGTCACCGCCGTCACGCCCCCTCCCACCGCCACCGCCGCCGCCAGTTAATCCGAGCACCGTGGAAAATCCGTTTACGTGGAGTGGGGTGCAGAAGCGCTTCCGGCAAGGTAACGTAATTGTTCAGCGAGGCGGTTCGCGGAGGGCCTCCACCTCCGGGATGTAACGTCCTTCTCTTCCATGCACGTGAAGCCCCAACCGACTCCGCTTCCCTCGGCGCACGCGCAGCGCTCTTCGTCCCCGTCGACCGACTACCCGGGCGAGGTCGTCTTCCAGCTCGACGCACACGGGCAGCTGACGCACCTCACGCCCATGTGGACGGAGCTGACGGGCTTCGCGATGGAGGAGTGCCTGGGCCAGCCCGGCTGGCATTACGTGCATCCGGAGGATCGCCCGCTCTACGACGAGCTGGGCCGCCGTCTGGCCAGCGCGGCGCGCGACGTGCCCAAGCGGGAGTTGCGCTACCGCACACGGGACAACGGCTTCCGGTGGGGCGATGTCTACCTGCGGCCCATGCACGCGGAGGACGGCACCTACCTGGGCCTGCGCGGCACGCTGCATGACGTCACCGAGCGGCGCGAGGCCCAGGACGCACTGGCCCGGCGCGAGCGCTACCTGAGCGCCCTGGTGGACATCCAGCAGTTGCTGCTCGGGGTGAGCGCGTCCCACAACCTCTTCGCGCGGCTGATGCAGCCCCTGGGCGAGGCCTCGGGCGCAAGCCGCGTCTACGCCTTCGAGGCGCACCGCAGTCCCGATGGCGACGTGCTCGTGAGCCAGCGCGCCGAGTGGTGCGCGCCATCCATCGCGCCGCAGTTCGACAACCCGGAGCTGCAGAACCTGCCGATCGAGTTGCTGCTGCCGCGCTGGTACGAGCTCATGTCGCGTGGCCAGGCCATCAGCGGGCTGGTGAAGGACTTCCCAGCCGGGGAGCGCGCCATCCTCGAGCCGCAGGAGATCCGCTCGCTGCTGGCGCTGCCCCTGTGGGTCCACGGCACGCTCGCGGGCTTCATCGGCTTCGACAACTGCGTGGACGAGCGCGCGTGGGACAAGCTGGAGGTGGACCTGCTGCGGGCGGCCACCAGCGCCATCTCCCTGTCCATGGAGCACCGCCAGGCCGAGCGCGCCCTGCGCGAGCGCGAGCAGCGCTTCCGGCGCATCGCGGAGAACTCCTCGGACGTGCTCTACCGCTACCAGCTCGCGGGCACGCGCTCCTTCGCCTTCGTGAGCGGCGTGGTGACCAAGAACCTGGGCTTCACCCCCGAGGAGCACTACCGCGACAGCCTGTTGTGGCACCGGCGCGTGCACCCCGATGACCTGGACGTGCTCGAGCAGTTCCTCTCCGAGCCCCAGCGCGTGGCGGACACGCCCCAGGTGGTGCGCTTCACCAAGCCGGATGGACGCACGCTGTGGCTGCAGCACGTGGTGACGCCGGTGTTGGACTCGGCGGGCATGTGCGTGGCCGTGGAGGGCATCGCCCGCGACATCAGCGAGCGCCGCCAGTTCGAGGAAGCCCTCAAGCTGTCCGAGGCGAGCTTCCGCATCCTGCTGGAGGGCGTGCCCGAGCCCGCCGCCATCCAGCGCGACGGCCACATCATCTACGCCAACACGGCGCTGGTGACGTCGCTCGGCTTCGAGCAGCCCTCGGAGGTGATGGGCCGCCGGCTCCAGGAGTTCCTGCTCGACGAGCCGGCGTCGCCTCCGGACGCGGTGCCGCTCGTCACTGGGGAGCGGCGGCTGCTGCGGCGCGATGGCAAGGTGCGCGTGGCGGAGTTCGCCTCCCTGCCCCTGCTCTTCGACGGCAAGCCGGCCGTGGTGTCCATCGCGCGGGACGTCACCGAGCAGCGCCAGTTGCAGTCACGCCTGAGCCTCGCCGACCGCATGGCCTCCATGGGCACGCTCGCCGCGGGCATCGCCCACGAAATCAACAACCCGCTCGCCTTCGTCATCTCCAACCTGGGCTTCCTCTCGGACGAGCTGCGCCGCATGCCCTCCATCATGCCGCCCGGGGGGCTCTCGTCCCGCTCCGAGGCCAATGAGTGGCGCGGCGTGTTGTCCGAGGCCCGCGAGGGCGCCGAGCGCGTGCGGCAGATCGTCCGCCAGCTCAAGGCCTTCTCCCGCCCGGACGAGGAGCGGGTGGACGCGGTGGACCTGCACGCCGTGCTGGACTCGGCGGTGATGCTCGCGGCGAACGAAATCAAGCACCGGGCGAAGTTGCGGCGCGAGTACGGACCCATCCCCCGCGTCATGGGCAACGAGGGCCGCCTGTGCCAGGTGTTCCTCAACCTGGTGGTGAACGCGGCCCAGGCCATTCCCGAGGGCTCCGCGGACAAGAATGAAATCTGTCTGCTCACGCGCCGGAGCGGTGACGGACGCGTCATCGTGGAAGTGCAGGACACGGGCAGCGGCATCCCCCGCGACGCGCTCGGGCGCATCTTCGACCCCTTCTTCACCACCAAGCCGGTGGGCGTGGGCACGGGACTGGGGCTCGCCATCTGCCATGGCATCATCACCAGCCTGGGCGGAGACATCTCCGTGGAGAGCGAGCCCGGACGCGGCACGACCATGCGCGTGGTGCTGCCCGCGAGCGAGGAAGGCCTCCGCGTGGAGAAGCCCGCGCCGACGCCCACGGCGATCTCCACCCAGCGGGGCCGGGTGCTCATCGTGGACGACGAGCCCGCGGTGGGCCGGGCCTTGCGGCGCATCCTCCGCGAGCACGACGTGGAGCTGGCCACCAGTGGACGCCAGGCCCTGGAGCGCCTGAGCACCGACACCCGCTTCCACGTCGTCCTGTGCGACGTGATGATGCCGGACCTGGGCGGCAAGGACTTGTACGAGGCCGTGCAGCAGGGGGGCTCGGGGCTCGAGCGCCGCTTCGTCTTCGTCTCCGGTGGCGCCTTCACGCCCGGGGCGCGCGACTTCCTCTCCCGGGTGCCCAACCCCACGCTGGAGAAGCCCTTCGACGAGGCCGCCGTCAAACGCGTGGTGCGCGAGCTGGTGATGAATCCCACGTCCGCCACCAACTGACGGACTCCGCCGGGTGACGGATGGGCTGGCGCGCGCGTCTGCGTCAGGCTGTGCCCAATGAATCGCACCTACCTGCTGCTCGCCGCCACCGGCCTGCTCGCGCTCGGCGCGGCCGTGGTGGGGCTCCCGACGCCCCCGGCCCCCCCGCCTCCGCCAGGGCCCTCGCGGCCGCCCCCCGCGGTGAACACGCCCCTCGTCCAGACCCAGCAAGGCGCGCTGACCTTCGAGGGCAGGTTGTCCAACGCCGTGCTGCCCGTGGGCCCCCACGAGGCCTATGCCCTGCTGACGGTGCGCGCGGAGCGGCCCCGCCAGGAGCGGCGCATGCCGGTGAACCTGGCGCTGGTCATCGACCGCTCCGGCTCCATGCGCGGCCAGAAGCTCTCGGATGCCAAGCGCGCGGCGCGCATACTCGTGCAGCGCTTGGAACCAGGGGATCGGCTGGCGATCGCGCATTACGGCTCGGACGTGCGCGTCTTCCCCAGCGCGTACGTGACAGAGGAGGCGCGCGGACGGATGATCTCCTTCGTGGATGCCATCGAGGACGAGGGCGCCACGAACCTGAGCGGCGGCCTGGAGGCGGGCGCCGAGGCGCTGCGCCCCTTCCTGAGGGACTTCCGCGCCAACCGCATCATCCTGATGAGCGACGGCGCGCCCACCGATGGAATCACGGATGAGGGGGAGCTCGGGCGTCTGGCGAGACGCTATCAGCGCGAGGGCATGGCGGTGAGCGGCCTGGGCGTGGGCGAGGACTTCAATGAACAGCTCATGCGGGGCCTGGCCGAGCAGGGCGGCGGCTTCTACGGCTACATCCAGGACTCGGAGCGGCTGGTGGACATCCTCCAGCGCGAGGTGGACCAGGCGGCGAGCACGCTGGCGCGCGGCGTGGAGCTGCGGCTCACCCTGCCCGAGGGCGTGAAGGACGCCCAGGCGTTGGGAGTCCCGTCGCGAGCCGAGGGCGGCGAGCGGGTGATTCCCCTGTATGACCTCGCGGGCGGCCAGGAGGCGAGTGTCACCGTGAGGCTGACGCTCGACCTGGGGGAGCGCCCGGAGCCCCTGCCGGTCCTCCACGCGCGCCTGCACTACCGCGACGTGGAGACGGAGCGCGCGGTGGAGCAGGAGCTCCACTTCACCGCCCGGACGGACCGGGGCGCGGCGACGGGGTATGACGCGATGGACCCGGAGGTGCGGGTGGCCGTGACGCGGGCGCTCGGGGCCCGGGAGATGCAAGCGGCGGCCGAGGCGATGAAGCAGGGCGATCGCACCCGGGCGCTGGGCATGCTGGACAAGGCGCGCACGCTCTTCGGCAGCTCCGCCGACGCGCTCGCCGGGGAGGTGGCGGACGTGGAAAGCACCCAGGCCGCCTATCTCAACGCCCAGGATGAAACTTCCGTGAAGCGTGAAGCGTTGAAGCTCCACAACAAGTCGCTCAAGTCCTTCGGACAGAGCAACGCCTACTAGGAAAGACCGGCCATGGCCTTCTCGGTACAGCTCCACGCGCGCGAGGACTTCGAGGTACGCACCCTGCGCGCGCTGGGCGGTGCGGCCGTGCTGGCGCCGCTGGTGGCACTCGGCGAGTGGTTGCATGTGCGCGTGGACGTGGCCTTCATCGCCCTGGTGGGCGCGGGGCTCGCCAGCGCCCGGGTGGGCTGGAAGACCTGGGTGGCCCTGGCCGTGGGCCTTCCCGCGCTCCTGTGTCTGCCCGAGCTGTTGCGCATGCCCTGGCCCGCGACCCAGGTGCTCATGGGCGTGCTCGCGGCGGGTGTGGTGGGCCTCTGGAATCCGGGGTGGACGCCCCGCCCGGCGCAGGTGATGGCGGGAGCCCTGGGCGCCGGGGCGCTCGTCCCGCTGGGCATGTACGTGCGCATGGTGCTCGACGCGCGGCTCTTCGAGGGACAGACGGGCCCCCTGCACGCCGCGCCCGGACTGGCGGTGGTGGCCCTCTTCTGGAGCGTCGGCCGGCTGGCGACACACCTGGAGGTGCACGCCAACGCCGTCGAGACCCGGGGGGCCCGGCTGCAGGCGAGGATGACGGGCGAGCCCCAGGAACTGGTGGCCCGTACGGTGACGCTCTACCGGGAGTGCCGTACGGAGACGGCGCTGCTCGGCCCGGCCCCCGGACGCAAGGAGCTGGAGGGCGTGCTGGACACGCTCGCGCTCGCGGTCTTCAACCGCGCGGAAGCCCACGCGCAGCTCGAGTCCCAGTTGAAGGGAGCCCGGATGGAGGACGTGGACAACCAGGTGACGGGGCTGCGCGCGAAGGCGGCCGCGACGACGGACGCGGTGGCCCGGCGGCAATTGGAGCTCGCGGCCGGAGCCCTCGGCGAGGAGCTCAAACAGTTGGACTCCATGGGCCGCAAGCGCGAGCGGCTGCTCGCGCAACTCCATGCCCAGGTGGCGATGATGGAGCGCGCCCGGGTGTCCCTGGTGGCGGTGCGCGGAGGCGACGTGGCCTCGAAGGGAGAACAGGCGGCACAGCTCGCGCGACGGCTCGCCGAGCTGGGCCAGGAGGACGCGGACGGCGCGCCGAGCCGGTGACGCCCCGGGGCCACCGCCCTCACACGGGCCGCTTCTCCCGAGCCACCCGCTCCAGGAGTTCCACGCCCCGCTCCAGTCCCGGCAGGGCCAGGGCCTCGGCCTGGATTCCCCGGGCCCGCTCCCGGTAGCCGCCGTCCGTCAACATCTCGCGCACCTGCTGGCGGATGACCTCCGGCGTGAGCGAGGCCAGGTCCAACAGCCGCGACACCCCGAGCGCCACGCAGGCCTCGGCGTTCATCGGCTGATCCGCGCCCAGCGCCATCACGAGGCTCGGCAGACCCGCGTACAACGCGCTCTGCACACTGCTGTAGCCCCCGTGCATGATGGCCAGGTCACACCGGGGCAGCAGGAGCGACTGCGGGATGTAGCGCTCCACGTGCACGTTGGACGGTTGGGGACCGAATTGCTCGGGGTCCTGGTCCCGCCCCACCGTGACGATGAGCTCCACGGGCTCCTCGCGCAGTCCCTCGATGATCATCGCCAGGGGCCGGTTGAACTTGTTGAACACCGTGCCGAGCGTCGCGTACACCACCGGCCGCTCGCCCAGTGAAGCCACCCAGGTGGGCAACGCCTCGGTGCCCGAGCGGTCGAACAGCTCCGGCTTGAGGTGGTGGGCCGTGGGCGCCAGTACGCCCCCGAAGAAGGAGACCGGCAGGAACGCCAGGTGCAGATAGCGGAAGAGCGCCTGGCCCCGGGGATCCGACGGCAGGCCCATCTCGGCGCGCAGCGCGTCCAGGTGCCGCAAGAAGATGGGCGAGTCCGTCATCCGCATCCGGCCGCCGCCCACCTGGATGGACGCGTACGGAATGCCCAGCTTCTCGCCCACCAGCGTCGGCGCGAAGTCCATCGAGTCGAACACGATGAGCTCCGGCTTCCAGCTCTCGCACACCCGTTGCAACTCGGGCACCTTGCTGCGCGCGAACGTGTCGATGAACATGCCCGCGGCGTGCTCCTCCGTCTGCTCCGGGGAGACCGAGCGCATCGAGATCTGACGCTGGTGCTCCTTCAGTTTCTCGGGGCTCAGCGAATCGAAGCTGATGCCCGCGGGGAAGACGCGAAAGCCGTTGGCCTGCACGAAGGACTGGAACGTCTCGGGGACGCAGAAGGCCACCTCGTGGCCATGGGCCTCGAGCGCGCGCGCGGTGGGGACCAGGGGATGGAAGTGACCCGTACCTGAGTGGGTCGAGAAGAGGACTCGCATGGGGGACTCCGAGTCTGCGGGGGACGCGCCCATATAGCGCTCCCGGCCCCACCCGGCTCATCGTCGAAGCGCACCGGCCTTCTGACCCCCAGCAGTTACCGTGGCCCTGTCACATGGCAGTCACGCAACAACGCTCTCTCAAAAACCGATAATCCGAGTGCGGGGCAGCTGTCCGGCTTCGCGGGGAGACGCGGTTGTCTCCCGGTCCCCTTCACCGCTCCTTCGCGGGAGCAGGATGTCCTTCGTGCGAATGACCCCCCCCTCATCGAGCCACCCCCGCACCGGCCCTCTCCGGCTCACCGCCGCGCTCGCCCTCGCCCTGTCGGCGTGCGGCGCTCCCTCCCAGGAGGAAACGGGGACGGAGGTCACGGCCACGCAGCAGGCCGAGCTGGCCACCACCCGGGTGCGGCTCATGGCGGCCAACATCTCCAGCGGCAACGCCCAGAGCTACGACCCGGGCAACGGCACCCGCATCTTCCAGGGCACCCAGCCGGACGTGGTGATGATCCAGGAGTTCAACTACGGCTCCAACTCCGCCGCGGACATCCGCTCCTTCGTCAACACGGCCTTCGGCTCGAACTTCTATTACTACCGCGAGACGGGCGCTCAAATCCCCAACGGC
>Ga0081606_1000083_pt1 | contig 70402 bp, 74 predicted proteins | sample EareggfetidaYelm_FD_71127 | JGI IMG/M metagenome (GOLD analysis project Ga0081606, IMG submission 71127) | Earthworm egg capsule microbial community from the University of Washington, USA - E. fetida Yelm (SPADES assembly) (version 2) | ecosystem: Host-associated > Annelida > Reproductive system...
CAGAAAATAAAATTACGCAGTATTCCATGATTGCACGTGATATTTCTGATTTGAAAACGTATCAGGGCAAAATCGAAATGCAAAACGAGCAGCTTCAGAAAGTAAATAATGAACTGGATCATTTTGTATACAGCGCTTCTCATGATTTGCGGTCTCCTTTAACTTCGATAACCGGAATTGTCACCATTCTTTCGTCAGATTTTTTACCCGATGACCCGGATTATAAAATGTACCTTGAAATGATAGTAGCTGCTATTGACCGCACAGATACAGTCATCAAAAGTATCGTCGAATATTCTAAAAATGCCCGTGTTAAACTGAAAATGGAACGTTTGGAGGTCAGGGTTTTTATTGACAAGATATTGAAAAATTTTGCGGGGCCATTGCAGCACAACAACATCAATGTAACCGTTAATGTCAACCAGGAATTCCCGTTCTACAATGATAAAATGCGTTTCGAAATCTTATTGAGCAATACAATAGGAAATGCAATAAGGTTTCAGCGTTCTGAAGAAAAAAATAAAACCATCACGATTAATTTTGATACCCTGGAAACAGAAAGCATACTGACCATTGAAGACAATGGCACCGGCATTAAAGAAAAACATTTTGACAAGGTTTTTAAAATGTTTTTCCGCGGATCAAATCTTTCATCAGGTTCAGGTTTAGGACTTTATATAGCCAAGCAAATAATGGGTTTGCTAAATGGCCAAATCATTTTAGAGTCTGAATTGGGAAAAGGAACCAAGCTTTTAATCACTTTCCCCAAATGGAATAAACCTTAAACATCCATACCATTACTGCTGAAATCCATCAATCAAAACATCCAGGATTGTAATCGCGGCCTCGCTGATTTTCGTTCCCGGGCCAAAAACTGCCACCGCACCGGCATCAAACAAATATTGATAATCCTGGGCCGGAATCACACCGCCAACGATCACCATAATATCTTCGCGACCGTATTTTTTCAATTCTTCAATCACCTGCGGAACCAATGTTTTATGCCCTGCGGCCAATGATGATACGCCTAAAATATGCACATCGTTTTCCACCGCTTGTTTTGCTGCTTCGGCGGGCGTTTGGAATAATGGGCCAATGTCTACATCAAAACCGACATCGGCATAACCGGTCGCGACTACTTTAGCACCGCGATCGTGTCCGTCCTGACCCATTTTGGCAATCATAATTCGCGGACGACGGCCTTCTATTTTGGCAAATTCGTCGGCTTTTTGCTTTGCTTTTTCAAAGCTTTCATCATTTTTTATTTCTTTGCTGTACACGCCGCTAAAAGATTTAATTTGTGCTTTGTATCTTCCGAAAACTGTTTCGAGTGCGTCGCTGATCTCTCCCAAAGTAGCGCGGTTTCTCGCGGCATCGACTGCCAATTCTAATAAATTGCCTTCTCCGGATTTGGCGGTGGCAATTAATTGATCAAGACATTCTTTAACTTTTTGAGTATCTCTCGAAGCTTTGATTTGCCCGAGTCTTTCCACCTGTTGCCTGCGTACCATCTGATTGTCAACATCCAGGATATGCAACGGATCTTCTTTTTCCAATCGGAATTTATTCACGCCAACGATAATGTCCTGGCTGCTATCGATTCGCGCCTGCTTTCTGGCTGCGGCTTCTTCAATGCGCAATTTAGGGATTCCGGCTTCGATTGCTTTGGTCATTCCGCCCAGTTCTTCCACTTCTTCGATGAGTTTCCAGGCACTTTGTGCAATGTCGTTCGTGAGGCTTTCGACATAATAACTGCCGGCCCAGGGATCGACGGTTTTCGTGATTTTAGTTTCTTCCTGAAGGAAAATCTGTGTGTTTCTGGCGATTCTGGCAGAGAAATCGGTTGGCAAAGCAATGGCTTCATCGAGTGCGTTCGTATGTAAAGATTGTGTTCCGCCAAAGGCAGCTGCGGCTGCTTCAATACAGGTTCGCGCCACATTGTTAAACGGATCCTGTTCGGTCAGGCTCCAGCCCGAAGTCTGGCAATGCGTGCGCAAGGCCAGTGATTTTTCGTCTTTTGGTTCAAACTGTTTCAGCAATTTTGCCCAGATCATTCTTCCGGCGCGCATTTTTGCGATTTCCATAAAATGATTCATGCCGATCGCCCAGAAAAAGGACAGGCGGGGCGCAAATTCGTCAATTTTCATTCCGGTTGCGAGTCCGGTACGGATGTATTCCAACCCGTCGGCTAAAGTATAGGCAAGTTCAATATCGGCGGTTGCTCCGGCTTCCTGCATGTGGTAACCTGAAATCGAAATCGAATTGAACTTCGGCATTTTTTTACTTGTGAATTCAAAAATATCGGCAATGATTTTCATCGATGGCGTAGGTGGATAAATGTAAGTATTCCGCACCATGAATTCTTTCAAAATATCATTTTGTATCGTTCCTGAAAGCAATTCGGGTTTAACGCCTTGTTCTTCTGCAGCGACAATGTAAAAAGCCATAATCGGTAAAACCGCACCGTTCATGGTCATCGAAACCGACATTTCATCAAGCGGAATCTGGTCAAATAATACTTTCATGTCTTCCACACTATCAATCGCAACACCGGCTTTTCCAACATCGCCTACAACACGTTCATGATCGGAATCGTAACCGCGGTGCGTCGGTAAATCAAATGCAATCGACAAGCCTTTTTGTCCGGCGGCGAGGTTTCTCCTGTAAAAAGCATTACTTTCTTCGGCAGTTGAAAATCCGGCATATTGGCGAACAGTCCACGGGCGGCGAACGTACATGGTAGCATAAGGACCGCGTAAATTTGGCGCAAAGCCTGCCCCGAAATCCAGGTGCTCTAAATTTTCTATGTCTTTTTCAGAATAGGCAGGTTTGAGTGTGATGCCTTCAGCGGTCAAAAAGTTACCGGCTGTCGGTTGTTTGTTGTCGGATTTTACATGATCCTGATTCAGTGTAATATGTTGCAGATTTTTTCTCATTGGATTGGCATCAGGATTTGGAACTTACTGGAATTGGCATTGTATACAGTACTTTTACGGGTTGTCCTTTGATGGTTCCCGGACTCCATTTTGGTGATAGTTTCATCACACGGATGGCTTCTTTTCCGCTGCCGAAACCTACATCGCGAACGACTTTGATATCGGTCAGCGAACCGTCTTTTTGAACAATAAAGGATACAAATACTTTTCCGATCAGGCTTGTTGTTTTTGGCATGACAAAATTTGCTTCGATAAATTCAAGGAACTTTTCAATGCCGCCCGGAAAAGCAGGTTTCACTTCAACTTTATCAAGCAGGTAAATATCGCTTGCGGGAACGGGAACTTCAGAAATGGGTTCGGTTTCCGGCTGCGCGATGGCTAGTGTTGTAAAGCAGATCAACAATATCGTAACTAATTTTTTCACAGTTATTCCGGTTGTTTTTCAGTTTCCAGGCGTTCTTGTTCTGTTTTTTCGGCGAGTCGTTTTTCGATGATTGGCGTGATCAGCGTTTTTCGTGGTTTGGTTTTTACAAAAGGATACAGCTCGAGATCGTGTGCCATCCGGTCATTTTTGTTTGGATATTTATTGGTCCCGAGTAAAATTTCTTTCCCCGAATCGAATAATTCCTGTTCTTTTTCGGCGCTTTCGCTGATTTTTCTCTGGATGTTGCCTTCGCCAAGCTTGACCAGAAAACCATCATTGGCTTCTATGTCTTTAAACAAAACCAACGCTTTCTCGGCTAATTGTTTCGTTAAAGATTCGATATAATAGCTACCATCAGCCGGATTTCCGACCTTGTCGAAATAACTTTCGTGTTTCAAGACCAACAACTGGTTTCTCGAAATGCGTTCGCCAAATTCATTGCTTTTATGGTATAAAACATCGTAAGGCAAATTGGCTACAGTATCGGCACCGCCTAAAATAGCGCTCATGCATTCGGTTGTCGTGCGCAGCATGTTAACGTTGTAATCGTATAGGGTTTTGTTGCGTTTAGTTGGCGTTGCGAGTATGTGGCAATCCAAATCGTGGCCATATTCTTTTGAAATGATATTAAAAAGCAAACGCAATGCGCGTAGTTTGGCAATTTCAAAAAAATAATTCGTTCCCACCGAAACTTCAATAAAAACCGGTTTTTTGATGTTTGGTAGGCGGTTGAAATATTCATTCGCATGCGCCAATGTGTAGGCGATTTGCTGTACGATAGTCGCGCCGGCATTTTGATACAAACCCGCATTGATCCCGATAAATGAAATGTTTTTGGTCTCGTTTGAAATGGTGTTTAAAGCCTGGAAATTCTCTCCGCCGGGAAACCAGTTGCCGTCTTTTGCGAGTTGGCCCACCGGATCAATATTGCAGAAAATGGTGGCATTTTTTTGTCCGGCGATTGCATCAATTCTTTTCACGAAATCGATTGAAATAAACGGCATGTTAAAATAAACCGTTACACTTTCAAGCGGAAGGCTTTCGAGTAGTTTTTCTACATTGACGCTGTCGTTTTCAAGTGTAAAACGAAGGCTTTCCGCACCGCGTTTAATGCTGTCATTGGCACGGAAAATCGATTTGTCGAGGTCGTAAACGAAAATATCCTGGCAAATGAGAAAAGGATTGTTTTTTGGATTTAGCAGTAAAGGTTTTTCAGCTTCGTCTGTATGGTAAAAAGGTTTGACTTTGATGTCTTCAGGCGAATGCCAGACCAATGTTTCGTTATAATCGGCCCCTTTGAGCTCAAACTGGATCTGTTGTTTCCATTGCTTGGAAGAAACGGCTTCGAAATCCTGGAATAAATGTGCTGCCATGTTTTTGGGTTCTGGTGAAAGTTTTTGGTGAAAGGTACAGGGTTTAAGGTTGAAGGTTCAGGTCGTTTGTCATTTGACTTTCAGAAATTCGATTTTCAAAATTTCACCTATTTTTTAACCGTGTCGCCTTCAAATTCGATGATGTAAATATCTTCGCTGTCTTTTTTCATATAATATTTTTCGCGGGCATACTTTTCGATCTGGTCAGGATTTTTGAGCAGCTTGATGTTTTGCTGGTCTTTTTTGATTTCGTCCTGATAGTATTGTTTGTTGTCTTCGAGTTCGTCGATTTCCTCGTTCAGGACGCGGTGGTCGAAATACGAATAATTGTCAAGGAACAGCATCCAGACGCCAAAGAACAACAGCACCCAAACATATTTGTTGCTGAGGAATCTGAACCAGGGTTTGTCTTTAAATGATGCCATTGAAGTTGTAAATTTATTTAAAATTCAATATTCGTTATTCCACATTTTTTGAACAGGCGAATTTTGAATAATGCCATGTTATACGTTTAAGTGGCTAGCCCCGATAGAGCCGGTATCCTTTGTGAGGCACGAACAAAGATAAAGGCGATAGGGGGAAAAAGCTCCTAAAAAACTTGCAATAAAAATAGTAAAAATTTTATGAAATTCGCTGATTTATTACGGCGCGCACCACATCGATTGCGACGGTGTTGTATTTGTCGTTCGGGATGATGATGTCGGCGAAAGCTTTTGTAGGTTCGATAAATTGCTGGTGCATGGGTTTGAGTGTGTTTTGGTAACGCGCTAAAACTTCTTCCATATCGCGGCCACGCTCGGCAATGTCGCGTTTTAAACGGCGGATCAAACGCTCGTCTGAATCGGCGTGAACGAAAACTTTGATGTCGAACAATTCGCGCAATTCCGGGTTTGCCAATATCAAAATGCCTTCTACGATCATGACTTTTCGCGGATGCGTGGAAACGGTATCGTCGGTGCGGTTGTGCGTAACGAACGAATAGACGGGCTGATCGACTACATTTCCGGCTTTTAATTCTTTGAGGTGTTCGACTAAAAGTTCGAAATCGATCGCCCTTGGATGGTCAAAATTGATCAGTGCGCGTTCATCAAACGACAAGTGGTCGGTTTGTTTGTAGTAATGGTCCTGGGAAATAATGCCGACTTCCGTTTGGGGCAGTTCGTTCATGATCTGGTGTACAACCGTTGTTTTTCCGCTTCCTGTTCCGCCGGCGATTCCAATAATTAGCATGGGTATAGATTTGTAGTTTGATGCCGCAAAAATAGGAATTTAAAGAACAATTAATAATGAACAATGGATAATTAATAATGAATTTGAATTTGTAAACAAACAAGTTGTCGTTTATTTAATGGCTTATCGGGTGCCAGAAATTTTAGAAGTATTTTATTTTTATATTTTTCACAAATACTTTTTGGCAGCGCCGAAAATAGTTATATATTTGCCACCGCTTTCGGGGTGTAGCGTAGCCCGGTTATCGCGCCTGCTTTGGGAGCAGGAGGCCGCAGGTTCGAATCCTGCCACCCCGACAAAGAATCCTTTCTGTTTTGGCAGAAGGGATTTTTTATTTTCCGGGTTCACCGAAGCGCAGCTTCGCAGTACCCTGAAAATAAAAAAATCGAAGCAGTTTTGCAAAAACTGCGAAGGTATTTTTGTAACGACTCCCCAACTCAGGATCATGTAATAATCCTGCGCAGCTTCAAGTTTCAGGAAAATAAAAAAACCGTTTTGCAAAAGCTGCAAAGAGGTTCTTTGTAATGGCTTCCCTTATCAGGATCATGAAATAATCCTGCCACCCCGACAAACCGAACAGTTTTGTTCGGCTTTTTTGTTTCTGCATTTTTCCTCCGTGTTGCGCTGTTCAAAAGTTAATCGCGCGATAGTGAAAACTAATTGTTTTCGTATATAAAAATCGTAAATTATACCGTAATTTTGCAGCGTTAAAATTAGCAAACTACATTATGTCTGATACTATTGAAAAAGTAAAATGCCTGATTATAGGTTCTGGTCCTGCAGGTTATACGGCTGCAATTTATGCAGCACGCGCGAATATGTTTCCGGTTTTATACCAGGGAACACAACCGGGAGGGCAACTGACCACTACGAATGAAGTTGAAAATTTCCCGGGTTATCCTGATGGGATTTCGGGTCCGGAAATGATGGTGCAATTGCAGGAGCAAGCCAAACGTTTTAGCACTGATGTACGCGACGGTTGGGTAACGAAAGTAGACTTTTCTTCCCGTCCGCATAAAGTATGGGTCAATGAAACCAAAGAGATTCATGCAGAAACGGTGATTATTTCTACCGGAGCTTCTGCTAAATATTTGGGATTGCCATCTGAAATCCATTATTTGAATATGGGTGGCGGTGTTTCAGCCTGTGCGGTTTGTGACGGATTTTTCTACAGAAACCAGGAAGTTGTAATTGTTGGCGCAGGTGATTCGGCTTGTGAGGAAGCGCATTATTTGTCAAAGTTGTGTAAAAAAGTGACGATGCTTGTGAGAAGCGAGCAATTTCGTGCTTCGAAAATCATGGTTGAACGCGTTCAGAAAACGGAGAACATCCACATTATGATGAATACCGAAACCCTTGAAGTTGTTGGTGATGGAAATGTTGTTTCGGCTGTAAAGGTGATTGATAAAACCACTACTGAAGTACACGAAATACCGGCAACCGGTTTCTTCGTAGCTATTGGGCACAAGCCCAATACAGATGTTTTTAAGGATTATATCGCATTGGATGAAACGGGTTATATTATCAACCATCCGGGAACTTCAAAAACGAATGTAGAAGGTGTTTTCGTAGCCGGAGATGCTGCAGATCACGTCTACCGGCAGGCTATTACGGCTGCGGGAACGGGCTGTATGGCTGCTTTGGATGCTGAAAGATTCTTGGCTTCGCAGGAATAACTGAAAGTTTTATAAAATAAAAAATCCCGAGTCATTCGGGATTTTTTTGTGCTTTATTTTGTTGGCTTTTTGCGCAAGACCGCATCGTCCACAAAATTTTTCATATCGATTTTCTGGTCGCCATACAATTGGATTTCCGATTTTCCGGAAGCGTCGATGGTTACAGTTCCATTTACAAGTATACTGCAATTCGTGTAACCTTCAGTAGTCAGTTCGGCGCTTTTTGCGGTAAAATTTTTACCGATAAAATTCGAATTGTTGTCAAGCCGCAATTTTAAATCGATGGCATCACCTTCAATTATAGCAGTTGTTTTTTGATACATGTCGAATTTTAAATTTGTAGCAGAAATCAGTGCTTTCAATTGGGCCGTTTTTCCCATTTCAATGGCTGCCTGTTCGCTTGTGAGGTTGAGTTCGGTTTTGGATTTATCATTGGCAGAAAGCGTAAAAATTTTCGTTTTCACATTGGCAAAAATTTTAGCAGCATCAAACGATTTGAATGTGAAATCATTCAGGACGATATCTTCCAATGCTGTAACGCTCGATTGCCCGTTAGCCGTAACCATTTTAAAAGCATCGGTATAAGTAATGCGGACGCTGAATTTTTTAGCTCCGGAAATTTCGGCGTTGCCTGACAGTTGTAGTGTTCCGCCGTGTAAGTTGATATCGATTATATCATGCAGGTTGTCATCTGCTTCGATTTCAACACCGCATTTTTCGCCTTTGATGAGGAAAATTTCGAGATTGTCGCTCACTTCGAGGTTTTCGAAATCACCAATTTCTTTTTGTGCCAAAGTAACGACTTTAGAACCTTTTATTTTTTCTTTCTTTTGGGCCGTAACTGTAGCGGTTATGAATAGTATGGCGAGGCAAAAAGTAATTTTCTGAAACATAGTATGACTTTTCATTTTTCAGTGTTAAAGCGCAAATATAAAAAAACATCCCGTTAATTACGGGATGTTTAAAGGCTATTCTTCGGTTTTTTTGATGTTGTCATCAGGAACGCGGTCAATCAGGTAATTATAAGGATCGATTCCGGCCTGGTATGGCAATTCTTTTGTTTTGAAAGTAAAAGTGTTGTCTTTTTTATTGATTTTCAAACGTTTGTTAATCAATATTTTCCCGATTTTTTCATCGCCTTTGGGTGTGCCAAAAACGGCAATGTCTATGAAATCGCTGACAGGAATAGCGGTTTCTTTTCCAAGAGAATCCGAACGGAATTTTTCAGAACTTGTCTTCAGGGTGACTTCATATTGATTTCCTACCTTTTTATATTTGGCTTCAAGCATGCGGTTGTTAAACAACGTGATGTTCTCAAACAGATCGGAAATCAGATACTGCAAACTGTCAGGGGTGACTTTCCTGAACTCGCGAACGGCATAATTTGAAGTGGCGTATGGCGGATCTTTGTAACCAAATTCCTTGATCAGATTGGCCAAAGCCGTATTCACATTTTTCTCGCCTATCATTTCCTTTAGGTAATACATCACAACACTGGCCTTGTTGTAATGGATGTATTGCTGGTTTTCGGTCTTCATTAACGGACGTTCAGCCTCAAGTTCATGACTTCTTCCGCTGAGGTAATCATCCATTTCATACTGCAGGAATTTTTTCATTTTGTCTTTGCCATATTCTTTTTCCATAACCATGAGAGCCGAATATTGAGCAAAACCCTCGCTCATCATTTCGCTGCCCTGCATATTGGCGCCACAAAGCTGATGCGCCCAATACTGATGGCCCATTTCGTGTGCTACGACATAAAAAACCATATCGATATCATCTTTGGTTACGTCGCGCAAATCTGTAATAAAACCGATGCCTTCGCTGTATGGCATCGTTCCCGGAAATGCCTGTGCGAATTCGGCATATCGCGGAAACTCAATAATGCGGCATTGCTTATGAAAGTAGGGGCCAAAGTTTGCCGTATAATATTCCAGCGATTTCTGCATGCTGTTCAGCATATTTGAAACATTATATTCATGGGCTTTATCATAATAGACTTCAAGGTCGATACCATTCCACTTTTTGCGGGCGATTTCATATCTGGCTGAAATGAATGAATAGAAATTCAGTGCTTTCTGGTCGAGTTTGTACGTAAAATACCTGCGGCCGTTTTCACTCCACGTTTTCATCAGCGAGCCCGGGGCAATTGCTGTCTGGTCCGGTGATGTACTGATGGTTGTAGTTACCTGAACCCAATCAGAATCATTGCCGATATACGTATTTGATCTTGCAGCCATATTGCTGTCGTCAAGTTTTGGCATGCGTTCGCGTAGCGGTAAATTGAGCTTGGCACGTTTGTTTTTGTCAGAAACTTCATAATCTTTATTGTATCCGAATGACGGCATGATATCGACGTTGTTAAAGAATGTCCCATTTTCCGTAAGCTCGTTAAAACTAACTTCATTCTCAAAACCGTTGTTGAATTTCCACAAACGAATGTTGAGTTTAATGGAATCTTTTGGCGCTAACGGCTGAGATAAAGTATAAATCCGGTAGAATAACTTTTTGTCGTTGACTTTGATCTTTCCGCCGGGAACATTAATCTGTATGCTATCAGAAAGTTGTGGCATCGTAAAATGCAATTCAGAAATGGGTTTCGAAGAAATATTCTTTGCCCACGCTGTTACATTAGTACTCAGGCTGCGATCTTCGGGTTTGATATCAATATGATAATCAAATTTATAAAAGCGCGGCTGGATCAGTTGTTCGTATTTTTTATACTTTTTCTCGTATGCGATCTGTCCTTTTTCAGCTTCGTCAGAAGATTCGTATTTGTTTAAAATTTTTGTATTGTAATAAACGAAACTTCCGCAGAGCACAAATAAGATAAGACTGATGCCAACAGTAACTTTTCTCAATCGGAACATCTTTTTAGCATTTGCCCAGCGGTAACGAAACTGTTCTTCTTTACCACGAACATAAAAAGATACGATCACCAGGCACAAAACCAGGCAAAATAATATCCAATACAAGCTAAACCAGATTGTTCCGGAAACAAACGGGCCAAAACCATTCATGTCAGAATATGTAATTGACGGGCGGTGTCCGAAATTCACCATATTGGTGTTAATTTCAAACAATCCCCAGATAAACTGGTTGATGATAATAAACGCTACAAAAGCAAAATAGGCGAGGTAGCGGTTGTTGATCAGGTAATGGAATAACAGCGATAGTACTGTTAAAAATAAAAAACTGGATAGGCGAATGACCAATAAAGATTTGAAGTAAACGCCGGGTTCATATTTTGTGTAACCGTAAGCCGTTTGCGTCAGCATTCCGAACACAATGGTTCCAACAAGCACTAAGGCGATGGCAATCATGATTGCGGTTAATTTTGAAACAAAGAGCATTCCGGTTTTAATCGGAGTGGCATCCTGGATTTCATTGAGTTTTGCATCGCGCTCTTTCCAAACGAGAACACCAGTGTAAAAAGTGATAAACCCGATCATAAAAGCACTGTAAGCATCTTCTATCTGATCGACAATTATATACGTTACCGGATAGCGCATCGTGCCAAAAAAGCTCGTTACCGAAGACATATTTACAATTAAAACAATCAGGCCAATCGCCATAATGGTAATAAATGACGGGTTTTTAATAATGGCACGGGTTTCAAACGAGATCAGGTTCCACATGATTTTACACGAAAAAGCATTGGCCTTTGCCGGGGTATAAACAGTTGATGTAACAGCAGGAATTTTGACTGTTTGCGCCTTTTTATTGTTTTTGGATTTTTCTTTTTTGGTATTGAATGAAAACCTGAAATAAATGATCAGCAGGATAATAAATGTAATTCCGATCCAAATGAGGCGGTTCATTAACAACGGCCCGGCGAGCGCAACCGCCTGATAGTTTTTTTCATCAACAGTCAGGTATTTTGTCATGATTTCGAATGAATTTCCTCCGAAAGGATCGATCATTCCGGCCAGCAATTCATTCTGGATGTCTTTCATGTAACTGCCGGAAAAAGTGTACAAAACAATCAACACCATCGCACCGATAAACGATACGATATTGCTTCTGAAAATGACTGCAAGGCTAAATAACAATACTCCTGAAATAAACACATTCGGGATACCGAAAGCCAGTAAACCCTGAATATGTCCGCCCCAGATAATAGGTCCGAAACGCTCTGCAGGCGCCAGGTCTAAAAGAGGGGAAAGCGGTGGCGCGAGTAAAGTCCCGATTGAAATTCCCAAAAGCGGAATAACGGAAACAATGGCTGCGCCTATGAATTTCCCAAAAAAGTAATCTCTTTTTTTGATTGGCGAAGTAAAAATGAATTGGTACATATTGTGCTGAAAGTCGCGGTTTGCCGTCGTATTCATAAACGCCGTTGTCATCAGCAGGCATAAAATCGAGAGTACCGAATAAAAACTTTCAATAACAAAAGGAGCATTTTTGTGAATGTTTCCAACACTTCCGCCGATGACGACGTTGTCTGAAGCCGTTGCAAAAAACGTCAGCAGTATATTGATAAACATAAAAATCCAGATCATTGGCGTTTTAAACCAGTATTGTACTTCGAATCGTATAAATTTCCACATAAGATATAATTTTAGAAATTAAACGAGTCCGCTAAGTTTGGCAAAAAATACATCTTCGAGATTTTCTTCCGCTTTCACGAAACCATTACCGGGTTCGGTATCAGAAAAAATGTGGATCAGCGGTGTACCGCCAACGAGTTTGTTCGAAATGACTTTGTAGTCATTTTGATAAGCAGCAAGTTCCGCTTTATCGACTTTGCGTTCCCAGACTTTATTTCTAACTTCAAGCAACGCTTCATCGGTGTTGCCACTAAACAAGACTTTTCCGTGGTTCATCACGGCCATTTGCGTACACAGCTCACGAACGTCCTGTACGATATGCGTTGATAAAATAACAATGATATTTTCCCCGATCTCGCTTAAAATGTTGTAAAAACGGTTTCTTTCACCCGGATCCAAACCGGCAGTCGGTTCGTCAACGATGACCAGTTTCGGGTTTCCGATAAGACATTGCGCAATGCCAAAACGCTGGCGCATACCGCCACTGTAACTCGCGACGGCATTTTTGCGATGTTCCCAAAGATTCACTTTAACAAGCAATTGTTCGACGATGGCTTTGCGATCCGATTTATTATCGAAGCCTTTTAATAATGCCAGATGGTCTAGCAATTCTACTGCCGAAGTCCTTGGATAGACACCAAATTCCTGCGGTAGGTAGCCTAGGACTTTTCGTACAGATTCTTTATCTTTAAGCACGTCTATGTCACCCAAAGTTACGGAACCGCTGTCTACATCCTGTAGCGTAGCCAAAGTACGCATCAGCGAAGATTTTCCGGCACCATTCGGGCCAAGAAGCCCAAACATTCCTTTTTTTATGGTTAGAGAAACGTCGTTAAGCGCGTGAACGCCGTTGCCGTATTTTTTGTCGAGGTTTTTGATGATTAATTCCATTAATTATAATTTTTTGAGATGATTAGGAGGTTTGACGATTTCAGGTTGAAGTTGTTACAGTATTTTCTGATAAAAGAAAATATAAAAAAATCCCGATGCGAAGACCGGGATTCTGATTATTGTTCGCTGATACTTCCGCCCGAACTTGATTTTTTGACCAGGTTGTTTTTCGGTTTGTTGTGATATGTAATGTGTGCACCGCTGGAGGCTTTCGCTTCGAGGCTTACTAAAGGATTTACATTTGTATGGCTTCCGCTAGATGCCGAGCTTGTAACATCATTTGCTAATAATTTCTCGGCTTCGATCACACTGCCACTCGAAGAATCGGTTTCGAGGCGCAATGCTTTTCCGGACAACCGGATGGTTCCTGCACTGCTTGTTTCTGCAGAGAGATCTTCCCCTTCAAACAAAATATCTATCAAACTGGCGCTGCTTGAGCCTAAACTGAGGCTGTTCGACCGGATTATTTTTTTGCTTGTGATCGATGCCGCGCTTGAAGTTTGTAACGCATCGATATCCGGCATTTTTACAATGATCTTTTTAGATTCGGCATCTTTGATATCGACATCGGTTGTAATTTTTAACACGCCATTTTCCACTTGTGTCAAAATATGGTTTTGCAGATTTTTATCTGCAATTACCGTGATTGACCTGTTGTTAGACTGCTCGATTTCTACTTCGAGCGCGCGGCTGACTTCAATGCCTGTAAAATCAGTATCGTTGTTTCTGTTTTCAGTTACAACATTTCCATCGCCTTTTAAAGCAGGACCCAAATTCACATTATAATTACAGGAAGCAAACAGGATTGCGAATGCTGTAATAAGGATTAATTTTGTTAGGTAAAGAATGAATTTGAACATGATTACTCGGTTTTAATAGTGATTCCGTCTTTATTGATCTTAACACTTTTTACTTCTTTGTTTTCATCGGCTTTGCCTGATTGTTTGATCAGGACGCCATCTCTATTCAGGATGACGCTGGCAGTTGTATCTTCAGAAATGTTGTTGTTTTCAATCGTAATGCCTTCAACATCTTCATATTCATTTTCATCGGCAGGGCAATTAAGGCATTTTACCTGATTGTTTTCTACTTTGTACAAATAATCGCCGCTGTAATGGAGGTTGAAAAATGAATCGTCAGACCGGTCGTAATCTTGGATGCTGCTGTCTGGTTTCAACAAAGTTCCTTCGGGTAAATATAAATAAATCTCTACTTTCTGGTTGCGGTATTTGTTAGCAATTTCAGACAAAAGATAGTTGTCAAATGTCAAATGATTGCCTTCAATTTTATAACCGTAATTGATTTTCTCTGCCCGTTTCTTAGCTTCGATGAGTGATTTGCCTTCTGCGCGTTTTTCAATCTGGATGTACGGCATTTTTTCATCGGTACGCAAAATATTAAATTCTACATCATTCGAATAAATCAATTCCCTGTTGTTCTCATCCTGTGTAAATACAAAATCGTGGTGGTGGTAAATGTCTTTTGTGTAATAATCGTTGTATTTGAATTTGACATACAAAGTATCTGTTGGTGCCAATTGAATGTTTTCTTTTTGAACGACCTTTCCGTCAAAAGCGACTTCAGTAGCCTGTTTGATTCCCAAAGTGATTAAGATTCCGACAGCAACCAGCCACAAAGCCAACAATGTATATTTTGCAATGCTTCCGATTGATTTCATATTGGTAATCAACAATTTTAATCCTAAAATGAACAGGAAGAAAAATGGGATTCCGATAGCCAAAAATCCAAGAGCCGTAATGACCCAAAGTGGAATATTGGTATAATTCACCGCGTCAACGTAGTTCTGCCAAGGCACATCTACAAAAGAAGTTGAACCTACGGTAAACAATGCGATTAGCATTCCGCCCAATGTAACAGCAGCAAAAATCACGATGAAAGCCCCTAAAACTTTAGCGAAAACTTTAAAGATGCTCATGAAAACGTCGCCGATCCCGCCCGCAAATCTTTCTGCACCGGTTTTTACCTGGTTGCCCATTTCGTCAAAATTGGCGTTTTTGAATTTTTGTGACACGCTGTCAAATTCTTCACGCACCTTTTTTTCAATGTTTGAAATATTGACCGGTTCGCCTGTCATTTCCAGTTTTTCAGAAGTTGTAATCGCTTCCGGCATTACAATCCAAAGCACGATGTAAGCAATTACGCCGGATCCGCCAGCCCAAACAAACAGTACAAATAAGATCCTGATCCAAACCGGGTCAATCCCAAAATAATGCCCCAAACCTGCTGAAACACCGCCAATCATACCTTTGTCTTTGTCGCGGTACAATTTTTTTGTTGGTTTAACCGTAGTAAAATTGGTGCTTTTTGGCTGCTCATCGTCGTTGTCAATTCTGTAATCTTCCGGTTGGCCCATGATTACGATAATTTCTTCGACCTCTTTCAGGTTGATGACCTGTTTGTCATTGTGGTGTTTTTCGGTCACCAACTCTGCAATGCGTATTTCAATGTCTTTAATGATCTCATCCTGGCCGTTAGAATTCGATAAAGAACGTTTGATCGCATCAAAATAGCGTGTTAATTTTTGGTATGCATCTTCGTCAATGTGAAAGAACATTCCGCCTAAATTTATGTTTACAGTTTTGTTCATGACTCTGTTATTTTTGGTTTGTTATGATGTTTACGGCATCCGAGAGTTCAGTCCAGGTGCCATTTAATTCTGTTAAAAAGGTTTTTCCAATTTCGGTCAGCCCGTAATATTTCCGTGGCGGTCCCGATGTAGATTCTTCCCAACGGTAGTTGAGCAATCCGTCGTTTTTGAGTCTTGTCAGCAGCGGATAAACCGTTCCTTCAACGACTAGCAATTTTGCGTTTTTCAGGGTGTCTAAAATTTCAGAAGTGTAAGCATCTTTCTCTTTTAAAACCGATAAGATACAGAACTCTAAAACACCTTTTCGCATCTGGGCTTTTGTGTTTTCAATATTCATAATGTCGTCATTTTGATTTTTTTGGATTAAAAAGTCCGTTTTTGATTGATGATTGATTTTTTAGACGAAAGGCGAAAGTCTATTGGCGAACGTCGAATGATTTCATATTTCGGCTTATTTTTTTTGATTGATGATTGTTTTTGGCTTGATGAGGGCCATTTTGCTGATGATTGATTTCGGTTTACGGAGTGATGATTTCCATTTTATATCAGGTTGATAAATCCTGTTAAACATTCGTTAGTCATTCTACCTTTACTTCAAAAACGGAATCGTCAACGGATATTTAAAAGTTTCCCCGTTTGATGTTTTGACAGAAGCATAAATAATCAGGAAAAACTCGGCGATTTTCATAAAGACAAAGATGATGGCTGCCATAATTCCGATTGTGACCAAACCCGAAACATTTCCCATGTTCAGGTTTTTGATTAAAAAATCATCGCTGTCAATTACGGCATCAAAACTGGTGTTTTGTAAAACCGTCACTACAAATACAGGAATGGCAATCGCAGCAAGTGCCAGCGTATACAAAAATAAACTCAACTGAAAATTGATCGCCTGTTTGCCTTGCGCATTCACATAATTTGATTTGTCACGGGTCGTACTCCAAATCACAATCGGAAAAATATAATTGCCAAACGGAATAAAATACTGAGTCAGTGTGCTTAAGTGAATCAGTGTAGCGGTGTTTTTGTTGCTGTTCGTTTCCATGATTAAAAGTATATAGTAATTTCTTATGCAAATATATGGCTAAAAAACAGTATCTTGTTTTACATAGTACTAATTATTAACAAAAAATTAACAAATGGATTTTCTTGGTACGATATTTAAAAATGACTATATTTCAGAAAAATACCTGCAAACATGGAGTTCAACGCATCAAACATCAATAAATTTTTATTTTTCAAATTGCCATCAGCTTTTTTATGCGGCGTAAGGGCGAAATATATTGATACTGAAAAATGCGAAGTGACCGTGACGCACCGTTGGATCAATCAAAATCCATTCAATTCCATGTATTTTGCTGTACAGGCCATGGCAGCAGAACTGTCAACCGGTGCGCTCGTGATGAGTGAAATTCGCCGCAGCGATACAAAAATATCAATGCTTGTTGCCAACAATAAATGTACATTTACCAAAAAGGCCACAGGAAAAATAACGTTTACCTGTTATGATGGCAACCTGATTTCCGAAGCGATTCAAAAAACCATTCTAACCAAGGAAGGCCAAACCTGCTGGATGAAATCTGTTGGGAAAAATGCCACCGGCGAACTGGTTTCAGAAATGCTTTTCGAATGGACGGTAAAAGCCAAATAACCCAATTTTATTACACTTTCAATCGTTAAATCGAACCTAATTAACATTTTGTTTTCGCGATCAGGACGTAAATTTGAGAGAAAGCCGGTTTTTAAAGCCTCACTTTTCCAACAACAAATCAACTACAACAAGTCCATGAAAGTATTAATTACAGGAGCAACCGGAATGATTGGCAGCGAATTGGCGACCCTGTTTTTACAAAACGGCGTCAACGTTCATTATCTGACCACTTCTAAAAAAGAAATTACCAACGAACCCAATTACCAGGGTTTTTACTGGAATCCGCAGCAAGGCGTAATCGACGAAAATTGCATGATTGGTGTAGACAGCATTATTCACCTGGCCGGTGCAACGATTTCGAAACGCTGGACAGAAAGTTACAAACAGGAAATCATCGAAAGCCGTTTGGTTTCTGCAAACCTGCTTTACAAGTTGCTCAAAAACAATCCGCATCAGGTGAAGCAATTTGTTTCTGCTTCAGCGATCGGGATTTATCCTGACAGCCTTACGCAAAACTATACCGAAGATGAAAAAACCGTCGACGGTTCATTCCTGGGAAATGTTGTCGTCAAATGGGAAGAATCTGTAGATAAATTCAGATTGTTAGACATTAAAGTCTGCAAAATCCGAACTGGATTAGTCCTTTCAAAAAAAGGCGGCATGTTGCAGGAATTGCTCAAACCTATAAAAATGGGCTTTGGCGCACCATTCGGAACAGGAAAACAATGGCAATCCTGGATCCACATTCACGATCTTATCCACTTGTATTATTTCGTCGTAGAACACAGGTGGCAGGGCATTTATAACGCCGTAGCGCCACATCCGGTGACCAATAAAGAAATGAAAAAATTAATTGCCAAAAAGTTGCACAAGCCGCTCTTCATGCCAAACATCCCAAAATTTCTGATGAAACTACTGCTCGGGGAAATGCACATTTTATTATTCACAAGCCAAAAGGTCAGTGTCCAAAAAGCCATTGACAACGGTTTCGAATTCAAATACAAAAATCTCGACACCGCGCTCGCAGATTTGCTTCCATAAAAAAAGCGCTGTTTCTACGACAGCGCTTTTTTCAAATTATAAGGTAGGTGAATTAATAATTGAAGCAACCTTAGACTTTTCTTTTCCATAAACCCTGATGTTTCAAAGTTTATAAAAACAAACATAAACAAATCGAAATCGAAATAGTCATAAAATTCTATTAAAATTTTTAGAAGCAGGCATTTTCGTATTTCAGGAGCGACTCGTCCCGTTTTCCGCTCACTCGGGCGGCGAACAGATTGAACACAAAGTTAAAATATTATTTTGAGGTAATCTTTTTTTCGTACCTCAAAAAAGGATGCCGCTGCAACCATAGCTATACCACAAGATTTTTCATTCATAATAACTTTTAAATCTCCGTTCCATTTACATTGACGTTTGTCATTAGACGTTCGGCATTAAACAATGACAATTTGACATTTATGCCTAAATGGCAATACTTTTGCTAACTCACGAAAAAGAAAAATGAAATTCAAAAATATATTTAAAAATAACAGCAAGATGACGACCGAGAATACTGAAAACGAAAAAGAACTCGACCCGACGATTATTGAAGAAAATGCTAACGGTGAGCAGCTTATCGTAGAAGAAATCAGCCCAGAAGAACAACTCAAACAGGATCTTGATAAGGAAAAAGACAAACACATCCGTCTTTTTGCCGAATTTGAAAACTACAAAAAACGCACAGCAAAAGAGCGTATCGATTTGTTTAAAACTGCCAATCAGGAAGTTTTACAGTCATTACTTCCGGTTTTGGACGATTTTGACAGGGCGATGGCAGAAATTAAGAAATCTGGCGATGATTCACTTGCAAAAGGAGTAGAGCTGATCCATGAAAAGCTAAAAAGCACCTTGGTTTCTAAAGGACTTGAAGAAGTAGATGTTCGTGCAGGTGACGCTTTCAACGCTGATTTCGCTGAAGCCATCACGCAAATCCCGGCACCGTCAGACAAATTAAAAGGCAAAATCGTTGATGTCCTTGAAAAAGGATATAAATTAGGCGACAAAATTATCCGTTTCCCTAAAGTAGTCATCGGACAATAATCTGCAGATTTTGCAAAACCAAACGCATTTGATACCATGAAAAAAGATTTTTACGAAATATTGGGCATTACCAAAAGCGCTGATGCTGCTGCGATCAAGAAAGCTTACCGTAAAAAAGCCATCGAATTCCACCCCGATAAAAACCCCGGTAATAAAGAAGCCGAAGAAAATTTCAAAACAGCTGCAGAGGCTTATGAAGTGTTGAGCGACCCCGATAAAAAAGCCAAATATGACCAATATGGACACCAGGCTTTTGAACAAGGCGGTTACGGTGGCGGACATCATATGAACATGGATGATATTTTCAGCCAGTTTGGTGATATTTTCGGAAGCGCTTTTGGCGGCGGCGGATTCTCAGGTTTTGGCGGCGGACAGCAACAAAGACGTGCCAAAGGTAGCAATTTGCGTATCAAAGTCAAACTCACGCTCGAAGACATCGCAAACGGTGTTGAGAAAAAAGTAAAAGTAAAACGTAAAGTCCAGGCCAAAGGTGTTACGTATAAAACCTGCGCCACCTGTAACGGACAGGGTCAGGTAATGCGTGTCACCAATACGATTTTAGGCAGAATGCAATCTGCATCGACTTGCCCAACATGTGGCGGAACTGGCCAGATTCTCGATAAAAAACCAACTGATGCCGATTCGCACGGAATGATCATCGAAGAAGAAACCGTTTCCATCAAAATCCCGGCAGGAGTTGTTGATGGCATGCAATTGAAAGTATCAAACAAAGGAAATGACGCACCAGGAAACAACAGTATTCCCGGAGACCTGATCGTCGCGATTGAAGAAACTGAGCACGAATTCTTAAAAAGGGAAGGCGAAAACCTGCATTACGATTTATACATCAGTTTTCCTGAAGCCGTACTCGGAATTTCAAAAGATATCGAAGCGGTAAACGGAAAAGTTAGAATAAAGCTCGAAGAAGGGATTCAGTCGGGTAAAATACTAAGGCTCAAAGGAAAAGGAATTCCAAGCCTGAACGGTTACGGCAGTGGAGATTTATTGGTTCACGTAAATGTTTGGACGCCAAAAACACTAAATAAAGAACAAAAAGTGTTTTTTGAAAAATCATTAAAGGAAGAAAATTTCACTCCAAACCCTGAAAAATCTGACAAATCTTTTTTCGAAAAAGTTAAAGATATGTTTTCATAACTTAAAAAAATATTTTATATTTGAAATGTTACTAGGTAACTAGTAATTTCTTTTTCATAGCAATTTTTCCCATCCTTGTGCAAATAAGGGTGGGTTTTTTTTGTAACATTCCGACTCAGAACGGTACTAATTTTCTACCTTTACTCAAATTAAAATCATCGCATGGATAACATACTTACGGCGAACAAAATTGTCAAACAATATGGCGATTTTACAGCACTCAACGCAGTATCGCTTACAGTTCCCAAAGGCAGTATTTACGGGCTTCTCGGTCCGAATGGCGCGGGAAAAACCTCACTCATACGAATCATCAACCAAATTACAATGCCCGATAGCGGCGAAGTGATTTTTAATGGAGAAAAACTCAGCCCGAAACACGTCCAGGAAATTGGCTATTTGCCCGAAGAACGCGGTTTGTATAAATCGATGAAAGTTGGCGAACAGTGTTTGTACCTCGCGCAAATGAAAGGCATGAGCAAAGCCGAAGCGACAAAACAGCTGGAGTATTGGTTCGATCGCCTCGAAATCAAAGGCTGGTGGAACAAAAAAATCCAGGAACTGTCCAAAGGAATGGCACAGAAAATCCAGTTTGTCGTATGCGTTTTGCACAAACCGAAATTGCTGATTTTTGATGAACCGTTTTCCGGATTTGATCCCGTCAATGCGAATCTGATTAAAGACGAAATCCTCGAACTCAAAAAACAAGGTTCTACAATTATATTTTCAACACACCGCATGGAAAGCGTCGAAGAACTGTGCGACGATATTGCTTTAATCCACAAATCCAATAAATTAATCGAAGGCAAACTCGACGATGTGAAGCGTCAATACCGCTCAAACCATTTTGAAGTAGGCATTTTAACGAGCAATGTTGAAGGATTAATGTACGATTTAACGCAAAAATTCAAGCTGTCGCAAACGCATTTCAAATCGCTGAATGACGAACTTAAACTCAATATCGAACTTGGAAATGCAGCACCAAACGAATTGCTGAACATCCTGACACAACGCGGGCAAGTAACGCATTTTGTAGAAAAAATTCCAAGTGTCAACGATATTTTCATTCAAACCGTCAGCAGCAATTAAATCACAAAACATTTGCGATAAAGTGCTATTCATTAATCGCAAATCATAAATCATAAATCAAAATGAGTATTTTATCATTAATCATCAAAAGGGAATTCATTGCCAAGGTTCGCAACAAGTCCTTTATCGTCATGACATTCCTGAGTCCGTTATTGTTCGTCGGAATCGCTGCTTTCGTAGGATATCTGGGATCGATGAAAGCCGATGTAAAGCAAATCGGCATCCACGACGAAACAGGTCTGTTTGTCAACGAATTCAAAAATACCGAAGAATACCATTATCAAAATGTTTCTGCAATCAATATTAAAGTGCTCAAAGACAGTGTTGCCAATAAATATTACGAAGGACTGCTTTACATTCCGAAAGTGACCGACAACAAAGAACTCACGTCAAAAATCCAGTACATTTCAAATGACAGCCCGAGCCTTCCTTTTATCGGCGGACTTGAAAATACCATTGCTAAAAAACTCACCAAATCCAACTTTGAAAAAGCCAAATTAGACACTTTAGCCATTAAAAATGCCGAAGCCCAAGTCAGCATTTCACTTGCCAAATCCTCGGGAGAAGAAAGCCTCAAAGGGCTCAACGAAATGAAAATCGCAATCGGCGGCGCATTCGGTTACCTGATCATGATGTTCATCATCATCTACGGAAACATGGTTATGCGCAGCGTCATCGAAGAAAAAACAAACCGCATCATCGAAATCATCATTTCGTCTGTAAAACCGTTCCAGTTGATGATGGGAAAAATTATCGGAACGTCTCTCGCCGGCGTATTACAATTCCTGATCTGGGCAGTAATCGGGATCAGTATTATGTTTGTCGCATCATCGGTTTTCGGAGTCAATACCGGCCCAACATCTGGAGTTTCGCCTGAAATGATGCAGGCTGCCCAAAACGAAATGGGCGGCACATTCGCACTTTATCTGAACGAATTGTGGACTTTGCCAATTACGACGCTCGTTATTTCATTCATTATTTATTTTATTGGAGGTTACTTTTTATACAGTTCCTTTTATGCTGCCATCGGTGCCGCGGTCGACAACGAAACCGATTCCCAGCAATTCCTGTTGCCCATCATCATGCCGCTGATTTTAGGCGTATACATTGGGTTTTTTACAGTAATCAATGATCCGCACGGCACTGTGGCAACCGTATTTTCAATGGTCCCGCTCACATCGCCAATCGTGATGTTAATGCGCATTCCGTTCGGTGTGCCGCTGTGGCAACTGCTTTTATCAATGGCTATTTTGTTTGCCACATTCTTTTTCGTCGTCTGGTTCGCCTCAAAAATCTACCGCGTCGGCATTTTGATGTATGGGAAAAAACCGACCTATAAAGAATTGTTTAAGTGGTTGAAATATTAGTGGGCGAGTTTCAAAGTCACAAAAGAGACCAGTCAATATTTAATGTCCCACAGCATAATTATTCATTATTAACTATTAATTAAATCAGGAGCTATTTCCCGCTTTCCGCTGCAATCTTTTCTTCCGCTGCGCTGCAAAAAAGGATTTCCGCTGCAATCGGGGCTAGGGCTGACTGCTAAACACGAAGTTTAAAGTAATAGATTGCAAACTCAAATGTTGGCGGAAATCACAGAAACAAGAATGACAAAACAACCAAAATACCATATCTTAAATGAAAAACTATTCTTGTATGGATTGGTAGTTCTAATACTGAACGACTTTTATTTAAAATATGCTTTCTCTAATTTTCTAACAGGCAAACTATCAGACTTTACGGGGCTTTTCCTTTTTCCATATTTTGTGTCCATTTTTTTTGAAAAGCATGCGCGCAAAGTTTATTTTTTAGTGGGCACATTTTTTATTTTTTGGAAACTTGAGATTTCTGAACCTTTTATAAATTGGATTTCAGCCCTAACGGATATCGCTTTCTACAGAACCGTTGATTATACAGATTTAATTGCGTTAATGATTTTACCGATTTCGTATAACTATTTTAGAATGAAATCCAATGCTACAGAAAAAACAACGCACTTATGTAGTCCGGCAATCGGAATGTTGAGCGTCCTAATATTTGTCGCGGATTCAAATCCCACGCAATCAATCGGCTTAAATTTCGCATCTGATAAAAAATATAAGATAGCTAGGAATAAAGATGCAATGTTTTTGAAATCTTTTTTTCGGCAGAAAAGTTACAATGGTAGTCCAGATAGCGTCCATTTTTCTTTTCTTTATGATATACCGGAATATAATGCCCAGGTTACAGCAAAAACGACAGTTGGACAAGTAACACAAAATACAACCATGCTTAAACTTGATAGTATAACAGAAATTAAAATACACGGAAGATTATTTTTTGGAGTAAAACAAAGTGATGTTGATCATTGTAAAAATCTGAAGCAGGGTGATTTGGAGCGCTATTTCAAATTGAATTGTCTCAATCATTTAAATTCAGAAATAAATCCAATAGAAAAACCTTATCAAGTCTATTATTCAAACGAATATAAATAGTGATTTCCGCCGACAGCCGGCAACCGAAAATTGCTTAGTTTTTGGTAAAATGACATTTTGTTTTCACGAAGAAATTCTATCTTTGGCTGAAGCCCCCCGTTCGCTTTAATCAGCAACTTCATTTATCGGCAAAACGATAGGCGCACAAAATTGTCCATTATCCATTATCAATTATCCATTATTTTTCACAACTTCTCATTAACTTAGCCATTCTATAATAAAGATTAAACATAAGATTAAAAACCCAGGTACTCACGTATTTGCAACTAAGCCACTCCAATGCCCAAAATACTCATCATAGAAGACGAAGCCGCCATCCGACGCGTGCTTAGCAAGATACTTTCAGAAGAAAGCGAAACGTATACCGTTGAAGACGCCGAAGATGGCATTTCCGGTTACGAAAAAATAAAAAATACCGATTACGACCTCGTGCTTTGCGACATCAAAATGCCTAAAATGGATGGTGTCGAACTGCTCGAAGCCGTAAAAAAGATCAAACCGGAAATCCCAATCGTAATGATTTCGGGCCACGGCGACATGGAAACCGCCATCCAAACGATGCGGCTCGGCGCATTTGATTACATTTCAAAACCACCTGATTTGAACCGTTTGCTTAATACCGTCCGCAATGCGCTCGACAAAAAGCAGCTCGTTGTGGAAAATAAAATCCTGAAGAAAAAAGTAGGAAAACATTACGAAATGATCGGCGACAGCGAAGCGATCAACCACATCAAAGCCATCATCGAAAAAGTAGCACCCACCGATGCGCGCGTGCTCGTTACCGGCCCAAACGGTACCGGAAAAGAACTCGTCGCCCATTGGCTGCATGAAAAAAGTGACCGTGCCAACGCGCCTTTGATCGAAGTGAATTGTGCCGCAATTCCGTCTGAACTCATCGAAAGCGAATTGTTCGGGCATGTGCGTGGTGCGTTTACATCGGCGGTAAAAGACCGTGCAGGCAAATTTGAAGCGGCGCACAAAGGCACGATCTTCCTTGATGAAATCGGCGACATGAGTCTGTCGGCGCAAGCCAAAGTATTACGCGCATTACAGGAAAATAAAATTTCACGCGTAGGTGACGAAAAGGAAATTAAAGTCGACGTCCGCGTGGTGGCAGCAACAAATAAAGATTTAAAAACAGAAATCGCCGAAGGCCGTTTCCGCGAAGATTTGTACCACAGGCTTGCCGTAATTTTGGTAAAAGTTCCGGCGTTAAATGACAGGCGCGACGATATTCCGTTGCTGATCGAGCATTTTGCGGTGAAAATTGCGGAAGAACAAGGCAATGCAACCAAATCATTTTCTGCGGAAGCCATAAAATTGCTACAGGAATACGATTGGACGGGAAACATCCGCGAGCTTCGAAATGTTGTGGAAAGGCTGATTATCCTTGGCGGAAGCGAAATATCTGAGAGCGACGTAAAGTTGTTTGCGAGTAAATAAAACGTCGAAAGTCGAAAGTCAAAATGTCGAACGGCAAAACTTAACGACTGCGATTCAAAATAAAAATAACCGGTCAAATAAAAGGCAAAGATTAAGCGCAAAAAATTGAACTTTCTACTTTCAAATTTTGACTTTAGACTAAAAAAATGAATCTAAAAAAAATACATCCGGGTTTGCAACAGGCGTTGTCAGAAAATAATCTGGCAGCAGCCAATGAATTGCAGGAAGCAAGCTGGTCTACGATAAAAAGTGGTGCCGATGCCGTAATTATTGCGCCCGATGGTTTGGGAAAAACCACTGCAATTGTGATCAATGTCATTCAAAAACTTGAAAAGGCGCAGGGTGAAAGTACGCGTGCCTTGATATTTGCTGAAGACAAAGAAAAAGTTTTGGCAATAGCCGAATTGTTCAAAATTTATGGCAATTATACTGATTTGCGCGTGCTCGGATCACATGACAAAGGTGACATCGACTATGACAAAAATATCATTTCGCTCGGACTGGATGTGTTGATTGGAACACCAACAAAAATTAATGCACTGTTTTCATCAGCGGGTTTTAACCTGAATACGGTGAAAATTTTTGTAGTTGATGACGCGGAAATATTGTTTAAAAACAGAATGGATTCGGTTATTCAGCGCTTGGCGGGAAGCATCACAAAAACACAATATCTTTTTGTAGCAAATGTGGCGACAGAAAGAGTAGAAGCGATGGCAGACAAAATTATGCTTGAGCCGGTGTTTTTTGAAATGGATGAAGACGAAGAAGACGAAATTGAAAATTAAAATAAAAAGATTATTATGGGAATGATGAAAGTATTTTCGGGCAGCGAAGTTTTGGCATTGGCTTTAAAAGAACGCCTCGAAGCAGTTGGGATTGACACTTTATTGAAAAATAATATCCAGTCGGCGCGCCTTGGCGGTTTCGGAGGGACGGATCTGGCCGTAGAATTGTTTATCGAAGAAGTGCTGTATGGTAAAGCAAGTCCGGTGATTGAAGAATTCCGGATGAGCATATAATTTAAAATAGCATGCAATGAGAACCAAAATTGAAACAGAACGGCTGATACTCAGAGAACTTCTGCCTGAAGACGAACTGGGTTTTTTTCAGATGGATTCAAACCCGGAAGTGCATCGTTACATTGGGCGCGATCCGGTTACAGACATGGAGCAAATTAGGGAAGCCATTACAAGCATCCGTGGGCAATATCTCGAAAACGGTATCGGGCGATGGGCGGTCATTTTGAAAGAAACCGGTGCGTTTATAGGCTGGAGCGGATTAAAATTAGAACGCAATGTCAACGGACATGATCGTTTTTACGACTTGGGTTATCGGTTTGGCCAGGAATATTGGGGAAAAGGCTATGCTTTTGAGTCTGCCCTTGCGTTTGTCGATTATGGGTTTAATGAGATGAAACTGCCTGTAATACATGCTTATGTAGATGTTGAAAACAAAGGCTCGCGCAATGTACTGGAAAAATGCGGCCTGCGTTCCTTAAATACTTTTATTTGTGATGGTGATCCGCATTTGTGGTATGAATTGAAAAATCCAAATTTATAAATCATAAAAAAACCTGCCGATTAAAGCAGGTTTTTTTTTATTTTCCGGTATTTATAAAAAGGTATATCCTAAATTGATTCCGTTACTGGTATATTTCCCACTCCACGAGATATAACCACTTAATACTTCACGGGCAAAATTCGCCCGAAATTCTACATTAAAATTTTTATAGGCATAACCGACACCAAGGGCTAAATTACTCCTGCCGCTCATGTCTAAATGATCATCAGCATTGAGTGTTGCAGGTTCACTTTCAAAGTTTAATTTTGAATCCCCAAATGAAGCCGTAAAAACATATGCCGCATTTACGAATATCTTAGAATGTCCCTTTAGCGAAAAATAATGCCTGACACCTACCGGGATTTCAACCGCACTATAGTCGGCTGTTGCATAATAATCTACTTGTTTTGGTATTGGTTTTAAATTATCGGAACTGCTAAAATATTTTCCAGTGCTGAATTTTTGGTAAGCTGGTGCTATAAAAACACTCCAGCTGCTTTTATTAAACGGAAGGATGTATTCTGCTTCAACACCAATTTTGAAAACAACGTTAGTAAAATCTGAGTTCTTGTTCCAATACTGCTCAGGATCGCTCACATCCAGTTTGGCCACATAAATTCCGGGAACGATACGCATTGTAAACGTTTTTCGTTTGTCATTTTCGACAAAATTGACAACTGGTGACGGATTACAACTGTTGTACTTTTCAAAAATTCTCACTAGTGAAGATTTGTCGTAACGCAGATTTTTGAAATCTTTTTCACTCATGTCTCCACATTTCACATTATTGAGCAATTGTTGTCTGAACTGGTTATTTTCCCTGATGCTCTCACTGTAGCTGTTTGCCCCGTTCACATTGTCCTCGTTGCTGATATATTTGATGTAAATCAACTGTTCTATAGGAGTTGTTTTTGTTTCATAGAAATACTTCGTCAGGTTTCCTTCTGCATATACAAATAAGGTTGCATCGCCAGAGATCAGGACTTTTAGAAAATGCGTTTCTTCTACCCATTCCGGAAGTTTATTTTTTTTAAGGCTTGTAATGGTGTTTTCAGAGCGTTCCATTTTGACCTTAAAACGTTTGTAACGGCTCAAGTTGCCTATGCCAAACTCTTCAATTCCAGTGATTGTTTCCGTTTTTATTGCTGCATCTTCCGGATTTATTTTGTATTCAAAAGCAGATGGATTGTCTCTCCAGTCCACATTTTTAATATAACATTCGGTACGAACTCCTGCATTATTGATAAAATACCCTTTTTCAAAAACAATTTGGGCATTTGCCGTAATCGCGAACAAGAATACCAGGAGCGATAATATTTTTTTCATTTTAGTTTTTTTAAGATTAGCCAAATATAGATAAAAGCGGCAATATGCCATATAGCTTCAGATAAAGTTTTTAATTAATGATTCGTCCCAGAATAATTTTAAATCCAATCAATTGCATTTCTTACATCAAAAAAAAAACCTTCGCGCAATACTATATCTCTCATGGTAAGCCCTGGATTACTGCATTTTTTTTAAAATTATTTTTTTTGAGAAATTCTGTGACAATTTTATTTTCGATTTTCATTTTGTCACAAATCTGTGACAATTTATTTTTTCATTTTTATTTTGTCACAAATCTGTGACAATTTTATTTTTGATTTTCATTTTGTCACAGATCTGTGACAATTTTATTTTAAAAATTTATTTTGTCACAGATTTGTGGCATTTTTTTTATTTTGAAAAAAATGCCACAATTTCATGTAACTCGATAAACCCCGCTTCAAATGATTTGATATAGGTATAAGTTATTTCGGAAAAGTAATCTTATAGAGATTTAACAGTCATCCGTGCATTGAAAGGGTCTTTGTTTTTACATAATTTAAGGGCAACACTAAAATTAATTTGTTACTCCTGTTTTCAGCAGATTCGATTATATTTGCACCTGAAATTTCAGGTCGTAAAACCCACCATTCCAAAATCAAAAAATCCAGTAATGATTACAGTTAATGACATATCCGTTCAATTTGGCGGAACCACACTTTTCAGCGATGTTTCTTTTGCCATCAATGAAAATGACAAAATTGCCCTCATGGGAAAAAATGGTGCCGGGAAATCGACACTTTTAAAAATCATTGCAGGGGAAAGTAAACCGTCCACAGGAAATATTTCTGCGCCAAAAGAGGCCGTAATCGCTTATTTGCCGCAACATTTACTCACAAAAGATGGTGCTACGGTTTTTGAAGAAGCGTCAAAAGCATTTGGAAGTATTTTTAAAATGAAAGCCGACATTGACGAAATCAATGAACAACTCACAATTCGTACCGATTATGAAAGCGACGAATACATGAAACTCATCGAACGCGTTTCCGATTTAAGTGAGAAGTTCTACGCAATTGAAGAAGTGAATTATGAAGCAGAGGTAGAAAAAATTTTAACCGGCCTCGGATTTGAACGGGAAGATTTCACCCGCCAGACTTCTGAATTTTCCGGCGGATGGCGCATGCGCATCGAACTTGCAAAAATCCTTTTGAAAAAACCGGACCTGATTTTGCTCGATGAGCCAACAAACCACATGGACATCGAAAGTATCCAATGGCTGGAAGATTTCCTGATCAATTCTGCGAAAGCGGTAGTTGTGATTTCGCATGACCGCGCATTCGTTGACAATATCACAAATAGAACCATTGAAGTGACAATGGGTAGGATTTACGACTATAAAGCAAAATATTCACACTATTTAGAGCTCCGAAAAGACCGCAGAATCCACCAGCAAAAAGCCTATGACGAGCAGCAAAGGATGATCGCCGACAACCAGGCTTTTATCGATCGTTTCAGAGGTACTTTTTCTAAAACCGACGCGGTACAATCCAGGGTTAAAATGCTCGAAAAGCTGGTGCTTGTTCAGGTTGATGAAGTTGATACCTCGGCATTGAAATTGAAATTTCCTCCGGCTTTGCGATCGGGACAATATCCGGTTATTGTGAAAGAACTCGATAAATCGTATGGCGAGCACGTGGTTTTTAAAGATGCGAATCTGGTGATTGAACGTGGGCAAAAAGTGGCTTTCGTAGGAAAAAACGGTGAAGGAAAATCGACAATGATCAAAGCGATCATGAAAGAATTATCGCCGGAAAACGGTTCGGTAGAAATCGGGCACAACGCCCAAATTGGTTATTTTGCACAAAACCAGGCTTCTTTATTGGACGAAAATGCTACGATTTTTGAAACGATCGACGACATCGCTGTCGGAGACATCCGTTCTAAAATTAAAGATTTATTGGGTGCATTTATGTTTCATGGTGATGATGTAACGAAGAAAGTCAAAGTGCTTTCCGGTGGCGAGAAAACACGTCTGGCGATGATCAAATTGTTATTGGAACCGGTCAATTTATTGATTCTCGATGAGCCATCCAACCACCTCGATATGAAAACCAAAGACATTATCAAGGATGCGTTAAAGGACTTCGACGGGACTTTGATCCTCGTGTCACACGACCGGGATTTCCTCGACGGACTCGCAGAAAAAGTATTCGAATTTGGAAACAAACGCGTCAAAGAACATTTTGAAGACATTAAAGGATTTCTCGCGCATAAAAAAATGGAAAACCTGCGGGAAATTGAGAAATAATGGACAAAATTAATTAATAATGAAAAGCGATGCGTCATGGTTTGGCGCATCCCTTTTTTATTTTTAATTCAGATTTTTTTGAAGCCATTCCTGCTGTTCGCTGTATCTTTTATTCCGCTGCACTCCATAAAAGGATGCCGCTACCATCAGGGCTAGGGCAGTTGGTTGTCATTCACGTCATCAAAAAAAGGACCAGTTCTTAAAGTAATGGCGAGTTAGTAATTCCGCTACTTCCTTTACTGATCCCTTTTCAACCCAACAAAAAATCAACCCAATTATTCGATGCTTTTATCAATCCAGGCCTGCAATTTTTTTGGCTTCACCATCTATGAGTCTGATAAATTCTGCTTTGTAACCGTCAACATCATTTGATAAACCGGCTTTGGCGAGTTTTTTAATGTCTTCCGATTTTTTATTTCCGATCAGTTTCGAATCGCGAAGTTTTAATCCGAACCAAGCCACTGCAGCACTAAATTTAAAATCGTCCGAAGCCGATTGCAACGTTTCCGCTTTATTGGCAATCACCTGAACCATTTCGGTGCTTTTGTCGCCGTCGGGTTTTTTATACCTGAATTTTACAGTAGCGAGTTCATCGTTAAAATTGTTGGCAGTAGGAGTTGTTTTGGTGTATTTCAACTCCGGAATATTTCCTGAAAAATCGCTTTTTACACCAACGGGAATGATCTCATACAAGGCCGTTACCGTATGGCCGCTGCCCAATTCGCCTGCATCAATTTTATCGTTTGTAAAATCTTCAGCGCGTAATTTCCTGTTTTCATATCCAATCAAACGGTAAGCCTGTACTTGTTTTGGGTTAAATTCGATCTGGATTTTGACATCTTTTGCAATCGCAAACATTGAACCTTTAAATTCTTTGCCGAGGAAACGATTTGCTTCCTGAATGTTGTCGATATAAGCATAATTTCCATTTCCTTTATTTGATAAAGTTTCCATTTTACTGTCTTTGTAATTGCCCATGCCATAACCCAGGCAGGTGAGAAAAACACCCGATTTTCTTTTCTCTGTAATCAAAGTTTCCATGTCTTTATTTGAAGAATTGCCTACGTTAAAATCGCCGTCAGTAGCCAAAACCACCCGATTATTTCCGCCTTTGATGAAATTTTCCTCCGCAGTTTTGTAAGCCAGTTCAATTCCTGCGCCACCGGCTGTACTTCCGCCGGCCTGAAGATTTTCGAGTGCGTTGATGATCGTTTCTTTTTCAGAACCCGATGTTGGCGGCAGGACCAATCCGGCTGCTCCTGCATAAACCACAATGGCAACTTTGTCCTGTTTGCGCAATTCCTGTACTAGGATTTTGAATGATTGTTTGAGTAATGGCAATTTGTTGTCACTGCTCATCGAACCGGAAACGTCAATTAAGAATACTAAGTTTGAAGCCGGTAAATTGTCAGTCGGGATATTTTTACCCTGAAGGCCGATGCGTAACAATTGGTGTTTTGGATTCCAAGGCGATTCGCTGAATTCGGTATTAATCGAAAACGGATGGCTGCCGGTTGGCTGCGGATATTTGTATTTAAAAAAATTGATCATTTCTTCCACGCGAACCGCATCTGCCGGAACACTTTGCCCGTTGTTTATAAAACGGCGCACGTTCGTATAGGAAGCATTATCAACATCAATAGAAAAAGTAGAAAATGGTGCGTTTTTTGGCATTTCAAACGGATTTTCGACAAACGTATCATAATCTTCCGTGTTTGGGAGCGAATGATTTGTGATGAATTTGTCAGGTTTTGAATAGTGAGCATCTTCTTCTTTTTGTATCGCATTTCCACGGATTATAATTTTGGAATTGACCGGCGCATTCTGAATGTTTACGCCGGGTGCTTTTCCGCTAAGTTTTCGACCGATGCTTTTGTCAGCAGTCGTCGCATAACCAAGGGATTTTTTTTCCCGCCTGATGCCGGTCGCAGTAACAACCACTTCAGTCAATTGCTGGTTGTCGGCCTCGAGTTGCACATTGATGATGTCTGAATTCCCAACAGTGATTTTTTTCGAAACCATCCCAATAAAACTAAAAACCAATACATCGCCTTTTTTAGCTTTAATCGAATATTTTCCATTTAAATCAGTTTGTGTACGGCGTGAAGTGCCTTTGATGATGATACTTGCTGCGGGAACGGGCATTTGCTGTTCGGTTACCGTTCCAGTAATGGTTCTTTCGGTTTTTACCGAAACTTTTTTTTGGTCAAATGACCCGAAAATCATAAGCATAGCGATGCCTGATGAAAAGATTTTTAGCATTTTCATAATACAATAATTTAGAATGTTAAACGGATTTACTTGCCTTTTTCTAAGGCGGATTTTGTGGGTTTTGCGTTTTTTGTGGTAATGATTACAACGCCTTTGCTGCCTTTAGATCCATAGGCTGCGGTGGCTTTTTCTCCCTGAAGAATTGATAGGGTTTCGATTTCTTGTTGATTCAAAGGTGCATACGGACTGGTTGGATTTGGGCCGAAAAGTTCCAACTCTGAGTAAGGCTGACCATTAATGATGTAAAGTGGTTCTTTGAGTACTACAATATCTTCAATTTCATCGGGATCTAAATTTGAAAGGCCGTTTTGCTTTGCCTTGTCATTTTCGTTTTTTAACGGTTTGCCATTAACCACATACAGCGGATCGTCTTTTTTAGCAACCTGTTCTTTATTGATGTCTTGCTCAGAAAAATCGTGGCTTCGGCTTACACTGAGCGCATCAGATTTTTTACTTTTTATAAAACCACTGTTTGTCTTTTCAAATTCAGCTGATGGTGCGTCTTCTGAAGCTGTCGAAACCGAATTCATTACGACTGATTTTTTCGCTATTGGAGCAGGAGCGACGAATGTTTCATTGGCAGCGACAACTGTTTTTTGAAGTTCTTTTTGTAAGATTTTGTCAGCATTTTGTTTTATGACTGGATTGGGAACAGTAGTATTAACGATTGCTTTTTGGGGCTCTGTTGGTTCTGTTTTTTTCTGAATCGTATCTGCAATCGTAATGTCATTCTTTTTGACATTTACCGGATCCATCGGTTTTAAAAGTTGGTAACCAACTGTAAAAAGCAATAAAAATGAAGCGGCAACGGCAATTTTTTTCCAAAGTTTGTTTTCCTTTTTTAATGCTTTGTGATCGAGTTTGTCTTCTACACGCGACCAGACTTTATCGAGCGCGGCAAAATCTTTCGCTTCCTGTTTGTGCGAAGCTTCTTTGATTTGATTGAATAATTTATCGTTGTTGTCCATGACTATTTCGCTTTTTGGTAATACATTTTGTTGACTAAATCTTTGAGCTTGGTTTTCGCCACATTGAGTTGTGATTTTGAAGTGCCTTCTGAAATGGTCAGCATATCGGCAATTTCCCGATGCGAATAACCTTCTACAACAAAAAGGTTAAAGATGGTGCGGCAGCCTTCCGGAATAAAATTCATCAGATTCAGTAAATCTTCTTCTTCAAGATCTGTAAGTTCAGATGTTAATGGCTGCGAAAGTTCATTCACATCATCAAGATACATATTGAAGTTTACTTTTTTCCGGATGCTCAGTAAACATTGGCTTACTGTCACTTTTCTAGCCCAGCCTTCAAATGCCTGCACTTCTTTGACTTGGTCCATTTTGGTAAGGATCATAAAAAAAGCATCGGCCAGCGCTTCCTCTATTTCTTCTTCGTTTTTGAGATACCGTTTGCAAGTGCGGTATAATTTTGGCGCGAGCAGTTCGTACAACTGCCGTTGTGCGTCCCGTTGCATTTTCCTGCAGGCTGATATGAGATTTTCGTTTATCACAAGAGAGTCTTTTATAGTAAAGAGCACAAAAAGCAGTAAAAGGTTGGGACGGTAATGAATTTTTTTTTAAAATAATTTGCGAGTACCCGTAAATGCTGGAATTTTTAAAATTATTTTTTTAACGTCAATTTGTAAATTCCCGATTCCTGAACGTCGGTATCGTTGTCTTCGCACAACAGGAAAGTGGTTTCCGAGTCATTTTTGGCGAATAAAGCCAGGCCTTCAAATTTGTGTTTGTCGGAGATTTGCTGTGTAAATTCGATCTTGAAAGTATCAGTATTGATGCTCCCGATGAAACTTCCCAGGATTTCACCGTCTTCATAGGTTGATTGGGTATCTTCGGCTGTAGCCAAAAAATATAAATGTTTGTCAACCAATAAAACATCAGTGAAAGAAGCGCGGACGCCTTTTATTTTTGGCAATTTGTAATCATTTGATAAAATGCTGAAGCCGCCTTCGAGGTCTTTGCCTTCAACTGAAAACAATACGTTTTTTCCTTTTTTGCCATTGCCGCGTTGCAGGAAATACCAGGTTTCGCCGGTTAAAGCGACGCCTTCGATGTTAAAATCTTCAGGTTTGATTTTTCCGAAACTTTGCATGGATAAATACAAATCGGTCAGGTCGATGGTTTTGACGGCGCTTTTGGTGGTTTTGTCAAATTGTACCATTTTATTGCGGTTTTCTGTAGCGCCGGAGCCGAAAATATAAAAATTATTGTCGTCTGAAGTGATGGCTTCAAAATCAGGTTTTTGTTTTTTCGGGATGTTGGCAGCCGCATTCGGAATCAGTGAGTAACTGCGCAGATCTTTGTTTTCGATATTGTATTCATATAAAAATCCGGAATTGTCGCCGATGACTGTAACGGAATTGTCTTTGTAAAACAGTCCGGAAGCCGACCCAATACCAATAATCTGGAATAATAAATCAAGAGAGAATTTGGACATAACGTAGTTTTTAGCCCGGATGGTAGCGGCATCCTTTTTTGTTTATTCGTGAACGTTCACTAAAAGGTAAACGCTCAAAAAACAAAAAAGATATAGCGGACAGCCGGAATCAGCTCCTAAAAATACTTATATTTACGAATAAACGCACCATTATGAGCACAATTCACGCAACCGATTTTGAAGTTGGCGATAAAATAAAACTTTCCAAGCTGCCAACAATATTAGACCTAGGCATTGATGAAGACGAATGCAAGGACAAACTTAAAAAGACGCGCAAAAAGATCAGCGACATTCAGGATGTGATGTACGCGCACAACAAGTACAGCGTGCTGATTTGCCTTCAGGGCATGGATACGTCGGGAAAAGACAGCCTGATTCGTGAGGTTTTTAAGGATTTTAATCCGCGAGGCGTTGTCGTCAGCAGTTTTAAAACCCCAAATTCCACTGAACTTGAGCACGATTATTTGTGGCGGCATTACATCGCTTTGCCCGAACGTGGAAAATTTGGCGTTTTCAACCGTACGCATTATGAAAACGTATTGGTGACGCGGGTTCACGAGCAATACATCTTAAATGAAAACCTTCCTGAAATCACGTCTGTCGATGACATTACAGAAAAATTCTGGGAAAAACGTCTGGAACAAATTGTAAATTTCGAAAAACACATTGTTGAAAACGGTACGATCGTACTCAAATTTTTCCTGCATTTGGGCAAAGAGGAGCAAAGGCAACGGTTGCTGCGCCGTCTCGAAGAAGCGAAACACAACTGGAAATTTTCGCCGGGCGATTTAAAAGAACGCGAATATTGGGATGATTACCAGAAATATTATGAAGAAGCAATCAATGCCACTTCGAAGAAAAAAGCACCGTGGTTTGTGATACCGGCCGATGATAAAGAAGTGGCTCGTTTGATCGTGGCGAAGATCATTCTCGAAAGCCTTGAGCAATATGTCGATATTCAGGAGCCGCCGCTTGATGTTGAAATTAAGACCCACATTTCGCAATACAAAGAAACCTTAGAAAAAGAACCGATTGAAAATGAAGAAAAGCCCGAATAAATCCGGGCTTTTCAAGGTTTGAGTTAGTTAGTGTGTTGTTGCTGTAGTTTATAGTTTGAAACCGTAGGCGATACGAAGTGCTACTTGCCCGGTTTCAAATTCGGTGTAGTGTTCGTAACGCGCACTAATGTCGATCCATTTGTTTGCATAACCGATTCCCGGCGCTAAAATCACGGTGTTTTTGTCTTCAATAGGGGCGTTTTTGCTGACTACGAATCCGCCACCGACTTCCCCTAAAGCATAAAAGCTGTCCTCCCAGAAAAAGGCTTTAAAACCTGCTTTTACGGGAATCATTCCAATGTCTTTAAATCCGAAATCCTCGAGATTGTTGTCGATAAAAAAATGGTCGTAACCTGTGGTTAATGTCAATGACGTTCTTTTAGACAAATCGTATTGCAATCTGACATCGGCACCTAAAGCCAGTCCGTCAAATGGTTCATCAAGCAGATAACCGCCGTTTAACCCGAATCCGAGACGGAAACCTTGTTCGTAATTTTCGGCAGAAACCGCCGAAGCTGAATTATCGATGGTTTTCACGTCCTGTGCGTTCATATTTATTGTGCTTAAAAGCAACATTGCTGCGGCGAAAAATCCATTTGTTTTAGTCATTTTCATAATGTTTAATTTTAGAATTCATTTAAATTTGAGGGTTAAAAGTGACCGATAGTCATTAAATTAACGGTGTAAATATATTATCGTGTTATTTGAAAGGGTTATAGAATTCGCAGGTTTTGTTTCAAAATTTAATTTCACACTGCGATTAATCTGTTTAAAAATGACTAAATTTGGTTTTAATTCATTGTTTTGTAATGTTTTAAAGGGTTTTAATTTTTAGGATAAAATTTCCTGAGAAACCTATAAAAGAGATAATTCAAAAGGACTCTTTTAACATATTTTAAGAAAAAATAGTCATAAGTGTAAGAAAACCTGTCGAGGCAAATCACTTAAACCTGCATTGAAATGTTATCTTTGCAGAAAAAAATCGCGTGCGCTTTTCTACTTATACGAAAGAATTTTCATACAATTTAAAACTGGCTTATCCGGTAATTCTGGGAATGCTGGGTCATAGTTTAATTGGAATAGTTGATAAGCTGATGGTCGGCAGATTGGGTTCCGCGGAACTTGCGGCAGTTTCTTTAGGCAACAGTTTTATATTTATAGCAATGTCGGTTGGTATTGGGTTTTCAACAGCAATCACCCCGATTGTAGCTGAAGGCGATGCTGAAAAAGACGTTTCAAAAGTTCGCGCGGCATTCCACCACGGGTTGTTTTTGTGTACGATTTTAGGACTGTCATTATTCACGATCATTTATTTTTCAAAACCTTTGATGTATGCGATGGGGCAGCCCGATGAAGTGATCACACTCGCTTTGCCGTATTTGGATTGGGTCGCATTTTCACTGATCCCGATGGTTGTTTACCAAGGTTACAAACAGTTTGCTGATGGTATGTCATTAACCAAATACTCGATGTACGCAATCGTTATGTCAAATATCATCCACGTTCCGATCAATTACGCATTGATTTACGGCATTTGGATTTTTCCGAAAATGGGCATCGTTGGCGCCGCGATGGGAACAGTTATTTCACGGATTGCAATGGTTATTTTCATGCACATCATTTTATCGAAAAAGAAAGAACTCGACGTCTATTTCCACGGATTTAAATTTGAAGAAATTAAAAAATCAATGCTCAAAAAAATCATCAATTTGGGATTGCCGTCGTCGATGCAGATGTTGTTTGAAGTCGCCTTGTTTACTTCGGCTGTGTGGTTGTGCGGAAATATTGGGAAAACCAGCCAGGCGGCAAACGAAATCGCCTTGAGTCTGGCGACATTGACGTTTATGTTTGCAATGGGTTTGAGCGTCACTGCAATGATCCGCGTGAGCAATCAAAAAGGGCTTAATGATTTTAAAAACCTGATCATCGTGGCCCGTTCGATTTTCCTGCTGGCGATTATTATCGAAGTTGTTTTTGCATTGATGTTTATCGTTTCGCACCAATGGCTGCCTCATTTTTTCCTCAACATGGACAATGAATTGCAGGCTCTGGACAATACCGAAGTGATCATAATTGCTGCTAAATTGTTACTTGTTGCTGCCGTTTTCCAGATTTCAGATGGCATACAAGTCGTTGTTCTTGGCGCTTTACGCGGATTGCAGGATGTTAAAATCCCAATGTATATTACGTTTGTTGCTTATTGGATTATCGGTTTCCCTATTTCGTTTTACCTCGGAAAATATACAGACCTCAAAGCAGTAGGCGTTTGGATCGGGCTTTTAGCCGGATTGACCGCAGCAGCAATATTTTTGTATATTCGCTTCAACAAACTCACACAGAAAATGGTTGCGGAAAACCGCGATTTAACAATAGCAGAAAAAGACTTTTAATATGGAATTACCAAAATTTTTATTAGGCGACAATACCGATTTTCCAGAAGATATTTTCATTATCCATATGGATTACCCAAGATTTATAATCAATTTGAAAGATGACGAAGTAGAATTTTTAGAAGAAGCAGAAGATCTTGATGAAGGCGAACTTAACGCTGTAATGGAAGATCTGATCGCAGAAGCGAATGAATTTTACGATAGGGAAGTGAAGCGATATGAGGAGTAATTTTGAGGATTAAGAATCTCAGAATTCAAATCTACTTTTTATAATAGTGCTCCAGCAAAACCTGAGCGGCGGCAAACGGTGAAATTTCATTGTTTTGCACCGCTTTTTTATTTTGGTCCAATAACGAAATGATGGCTGCATCGTTATAAAAGTGATTTTTCAAACGCTCATCAATGGTTTCCAACATCCAATATTGATTTTGTTCGCGACGCTTTTCTTCGAAATAATGATTCGATTTGGTCAGCTCCAGAAACTCCGAAATCAATAACCAGACTTCATCAATACCCTCTTTCGTAATCGCGCTGCAAGTGCTTACTTTTGGCGTCCAGCCCGATTTTTTTGCCGGAAACAAATGCAATGCGCGGTTGAATTCGGTTTTCGCCAATCTGGCTTTTTTAACATTATCACCATCCGCTTTATTGATCACAATAGCATCAGCCATTTCCATAATGCCGCGTTTGATACCTTGTAATTCATCGCCGGCTCCGGAGATTTTCAACAATAAGAAAAAATCGACCATACTGTGAACGGCGGTCTCGCTTTGGCCTACGCCAACGGTTTCAATCACAATCGTATCAAACCCGAAAGCTTCGCAAAGCGTAATCGTTTCACGTGTTTTTCGCGCCACGCCGCCGAGAGTTTCGCCTGAAGCCGAAGGCCTGATAAATGCATTTTGATCTTTGACCAATTCCTCCATCCTGGTTTTATCGCCTAAAATACTGCCATGTGAAATCGTACTGCTCGGATCAACCGCTAAAACCGCGACTTTTTTTCCGATTCCGGTTAAATGCTTACCAAAAGCTTCAATAAACGTGCTTTTTCCAACACCCGGAACGCCCGTAATTCCAATTCTAACGGATTGATTTGCATGCGGCAAACAGGCATTGATTACCTCATTGGCTTTGGCCAAATGTTCGGGATTCGTACTTTCGACCAGTGTAATCGCGCGGCTTAACGCCGTAATATTCCCTGATAAAATACCGTCGACCAAATCAGCTGCTGAAACCGTTTTATTGCGGAGTGAAATAATCTGCTTTACAGATGATTTGCTGAGAATTTCAGGTGGTTCAATTCCGGATTTTTCGCTTAAAGCGGAAGTTTTTGTTTTTTTCGGATTCACGATTTAATTTTAGATAAGTAAAAGTAATCAAAACAAAAACAGTTTCAAAAAGCAATTGCTCCCCAAAACTGTTTCTAAAATCTCAATTCTAATATCTCAGTATGCAGCCGTAAACCGCTGTTGGTGGTGTTTCGGATTTTCTACTTCATCAACAATCACAACCGCCAAATCTTCCACAGATAAAATACTCCTGTTATCAGCATCAAAAACAGGATTTTCCAATCCAAGGCGGTACTGTCCGGTTCGGCCCGTTGTAATGCCCTGGTGCATTTCAAATGCCGGACTAAAAAATGCCCAATCCAGTTCTTTTTCTTCGCGGATAATGTTCAGATAATCGCGCGCTGCTGTTGCACCAGGATAATATTCTTTTGGAAAATCAGGCGTATCAACCGCTTGCAAACCCGGGGCAACATACAAACTTCCGCCGCCGCCAATGGTAACCAACCGTTTCACTCCTGATTTTTTTACGGCCGCCTGGATGTCCTTAGACCCTGAAATAAAATCCTCATATATATTGGGATTGGTCCAACCCGGATTGTAAGCGCTTATGACAGCATCGTGGTTTTTCAGGATTTCTGCCAAAGCATCAATATTGGTAATGTCTGCTTTTGCCCATTGGACTTTGTTATTTTCTGCGGGATTTCTGGCAATCGCCGTAATTTGATGGCCGCGTGACGCGAATTCGTTTAATAATGCCGAACCTACAAATCCGGTCGCTCCGATTAATGCAATTTTCATAGTATAGTATTTAAATGTTATAAAAAATGTTACAGTTTTAATTAAAAAAAAGGTCAGAATGTGTCCGAAAAATTCAGCAATGAAATTTCACTCAATTGTTTGCCAATATTAAGATTGATGTCGCCATACAAACTGTCGAGTTGGTTGTTTATTTGCTTGCCAACTGGGCAATTCGGGTTCGGGACGTTTTTAGAAAATCCGAGAGAAACCCTGTCAAAAGTCATTTTAAATATATCTTCCAATGTAATTTCTGAAGCCGGTTTTAACAAACGTGTTCCGCCGTTTTTCCCTTCCTTGCTTTCTACAATATTGTTTTTTTTCAGGTTCGCGATTTCTTTCCGAACCAATACCGGATTCATATTCATACTGCCGGCGATATAATCGGAAGACAAAAAAGCTTCAGGCGATTTCGACAACAAAGTCAGAATGTGTAAAGTGATCGCGAATTTTCCAGAAATCATACTGTAATAAAATATATGACAAATATAAGATTGTTTGTCCGAATTTACGCTTTTCTTATCTTAAATAATCGTTAAAACATTTCTTAACAGTTTCGTCAGAAATTTAAGCGTTACTTTTGTAATCTACTTAGATTTATGGACAGCATTATCCTACTTTTCTTATGCATGATTACAGGTGTGGCTTTGCAATATGTCAGGGCTTTTCCTGTAAATAGTTATGTAACGCTGAACCAATTTGTGATCCATATTTCACTTCCGGCATTGGCTTTATTTTACATTCCGAAAATTGAAATCAGCTCGCAATTGTTATTTCCACTCGGAATTGCATGGGTCGGATTTTTACTTTCCTATTTGTTTTTCAGTATTTTAGGACGAATTTTTGGCTGGTCGCGCAAACTCATCGGCTGCCTGATTTTAATGGGCGGACTCGGAAACACATCTTTTGTAGGTTTTCCCGTTATTGAAGCGTTGTACGGAAATAAAGGTTTGCAAACGGCGATTATCGTAGACCAGCCAGGATCTTTTATGGTCATGGCCACACTCGGAATTATCATTGCAGCGTTGTATTCGAGAGGAAAACCTAATCCGAAAACCATTGTTTTTAAAATTTTTACATTTCCGCCATTTATCGCTTTTTTTGTCGCCATTGCAATGAATGTTTTAAAATTCGATTTTATTTCAGATGTTCAATCGGTATTTCAAAAACTTGGAAATACCGTTACCCCAATCGCTTTAGTGGCCGTCGGATTGCAATTAAAATTTGACAAACGAAGCAAACATTACGGCTTTCTCACACTCGGATTGTTTTTTAAATTGTTCCTGACACCGGCATTTTTCTTCATATTATATAAATTCACGTTGAACCAGGATAATTTGCAAATCAATGTTTCGATTATGGAAGCCGCGATGGCACCCATGATCACAGCTTCGGTTTTAGCAACAAGTTATGGCTTAAAGCCAAAGTTAAGCACGATGATGATCGGCATCGGGATTCCGCTGTCATTTTTAACGCTCGCTTTCTGGTACTGGATTTTAATGACTTTTTAAATTTTTTTATGGAACAAACCCAAACGCTCAATACTACTGAAATTGCCCAAAAAACCGTTTTCTCCATCCTGTTTTCCATCGCTTTCGCACACTTGCTGAATGATTTATTGCAGGCGGTCATTCCGTCTGTCTATCCGATTTTAAAGGATAAATACGATTTAACGTTCACGCAAATCGGGCTCATTACGTTTTCATACCAAATGGCAGCGTCGATTTTGCAACCGCTTGTAGGATTGTACACCGATAAATATCCAAAACCGTTTTCACAGATTTTCGGCATGTTGTTTACGACGGCCGGAATCATTTCATTGGCGTTCGCCGCCGAATTTTATACGATTATCATTTCAGTAATTTTAGTCGGGATCGGTTCTTCCATTTTCCATCCCGAAGCCTCACGGATTTCATTTCTCGCTTCCGGCGGAAAACGCGGCCTTGCCCAATCCATTTTCCAACTCGGCGGAAATGCCGGAACCGCAATCGGACCTTTATTGGTGGCACTTTTCGTAGTGCCAAGAGGACAATTTTACATCATCGGATTTGTCGCGATCGCAATTCTCGCTCTACTCGTTTTAAGCCGGATTGCCATCTGGTACCAAAACCATTTAAACTTGCGTGCGACGAAAAAACCGATTATCGTTTTGCCCGATTTGTCGCAAACGCAAATCGTCATATCGGTTATTATTTTATTGGTGCTGATCTTCTCGAAATTCTTCTATATGGCGAGCATGTCGAGTTATTTTACATTTTATTTAATGGAGAAATTTCAGCTCTCCGTACAGGAGGCGCAATATCATTTGTTTTTATTCCTGGCTTCCTGCGCTGTCGGAACTTTGCTCGGCGGTCCGCTCGGGGATAAATTCGGGCGTAAATATGTGATCTGGTTTTCCGTACTCGGCGTGGCGCCATTTACACTTTTACTGCCGTATGCCGATTTGTTCTGGACCGGCATTTTATCCATCATCATCGGGATCATCATTTCGTCAGCTTTCCCCGCCATTCTTGTTTACGCACAGGAATTATTGCCTAAAAAACTCGGAATGGTCTCAGGGCTTTTCTACGGATTTGCTTTCGGAATGGGCGGTCTCGGATCTGCCGTTCTTGGTTACATTGCCGATCATACCGGCATCGAATACGTGTATCACATTTGTGCTTTCCTTCCGCTCATTGGGATTATCGCATTCTTTTTGCCAAATCTGAAAAAGAAAAATTAGGAGCTGATTCCCGCTTTTGGCTTTATCTCTCCGCTGCGCTGCGAGGATACCGCCGCAATCGGGGCTAAGGCAGTTACATTCATCAGAACAATTAGAAAAAACACATTACTATATCGTTTTCGTTAAATAATTATCGTACATTTAACTATTAAATACAATTTCGATGCAAATAATTCAATAAATTTAAAATTCAAAAAAATAAATTTTTTCAATTATGGCAACATTACGTTTGGGGGATATAGCTCCTGATTTTGAGGCGCAAACCACACAAGGAAATTTGAATTTTCACGAATGGCTCGGCGATTCCTGGGGCGTCCTTTTTTCACATCCCGCCGATTTTACACCGGTTTGTACCACAGAACTAGGAACGGTGGCCAATTATTACCCGCAGTTCGAAAAACGAAATACCAAAGTCATTGCACTCAGCGTTGACGGTATCGATTCACATCATGAATGGATTAAAGACATCAACGAAACCCAAAATACCACTGTCAATTTTCCAATAATCGCAGACGAATCAAAACAAATTGCCGAATTGTATGACATGATGCATCCAAACGCCAGTGAAAAAGCTACGGTTCGCTCGGTTTTTGTCATTGGTCCCGACAAAAAGGTAAAATTGACCATTACTTATCCGGCTTCAACCGGACGCAACTTTGACGAATTGTTACGCGTAATAGACAGTTTACAATTAACCGCAAATTATTCCGTGGCTACGCCGGCCAATTGGAAAGATGGTGAAAATGTTGTGATTACGCCGGGTGTGAAAGATGAAGACATCGCAGCCAAATTCCCAAAAGGATATGAGCGCGTTAAACCGTATTTAAGAATGACACCGCAACCAAATAAATAGTATTTTTGAAGTTCGGAAAACGATCTTCAATTATGGAAAATAAACCCTTGAGCCCGGAAATGATTCACCAACTACAGTTGATTGTTGGTGAATCATTTCTTTTTTTAGACCAACAAACCCGCAACGATTATGGCCATGATGAAACTGAAGATTATGTGTTTCCTCCGGCTGTCGTTTTAAAACCGGGAACGCCGGAAGAAATTGCATCAATTTTGAAAATTGCGAATGCAAACGGCATTCCGGTAACGCCAATTGGCGGAAGAACGGGTTTGAGTGGCGGTGCCTTGTCGATTCATGAAGGCATTGGTTTATCGATGGAACGTTTTAATAAAATCATTCATATCGACGAACAGAATTTACAAGTTTTGGTGGAACCGGCAGTCATTACTCAGGTTTTGCGAGAATCAGTCGCCGAAAAAGGATTGTTTTATCCACCCGATCCAAGCAGTCAGGGCAGTTGTTTCATCGGCGGTAATGTTGCCGAAAATGCCGGAGGTGCGCGGGCAGTAAAATACGGCGTGACCAAAGATTATGTATTGAACCTTGAAGTTGTTTTGCCGAACGGTGAAATTATTTGGACCGGCGCGAATACCTTAAAGAATTCGACCGGCTATAATTTGACGCAGCTGATGGTTGGCAGCGAAGGTACTTTGGGAATCATTACTAAAATTGTCCTGAAATTGTTGCCTCAAAATTCGCATAACATTTTGATGCTCGTGCCGTTTTTCAATGCCGGGCAAGCTTGTGAAGCGGTTGCAAAAATTTTTAAAGCCGGAATCATTCCGAGCGCATTGGAATTTATGGAACGCGACGCCATCGACTGGACATTGCAATATGTAGATGGCGTTAATATCGATATCAAAGAAGCAGTTCAGGCGCATTTGCTGATTGAAGTTGATGGTAATTATCCAGAAGTGTTATTCGCAGAAGCAGAAAAAATCACAGAAGTTTTAGAGCAATTTGAAATCGACGAAATCTTATTCGCAGATTCGGAAGACCAGAAAAATGCGTTGTGGAAACTGCGTAGGGCAGTAGGCGAAGCGGTCAAATCGAATTCGGTTTATAAAGAAGAAGACACTGTCGTGCCGCGTTATCAATTGCCAACATTGCTTCAAGGCATCAAAACGATAGGCGATAAATACGGATTCAAAACGGTTTGTTACGGCCATGCCGGCGACGGGAATTTACATGTGAACATTGTAAAAGGCGATTTATCAGATCAAGCTTGGCATACCGAAATCCCTAAAGGAATCCGTGAGATTTTTGAACTGACTGTCGGTTTAAAAGGAACGCTTTCAGGCGAGCACGGCATTGGTTACGTACAAAAAAATTATATGGACATTGCGTTCAACGACGTTCAACTGCAACTAATGAAAGGCATCAAAGACACATTCGACCCAAATCATATTTTAAATCCCGGAAAGGTTTTGCCCGATCGGTTGTTTGATTCTTAGGCTTCAATTGCAGTCTGCTCGGTAGAGAGTAATTTTCCTGCGAGTTTTCCGATGGTCAATCCTTGTACGATAATCGAAAATACGACTACAAAATAAGTGATGGCAATGATAATTTGCTTGTTCGGCCCTTCGGCGATAGACAACGCCAAGGCAATCGAAACACCGCCGCGCAATCCGCCCCAAACCAAAATCTTAACGGTAGCGCTGCTGAATTTTTTCTTGAACGGAATGACTTTCGTCGGAATCCAGATCGAAATGAAACGGCCAAAAAGTACAATTCCGATGCACATCAATCCGATAGACCAATAGCCCAAAATATTCGGGATCAGCAACAATTCAAATCCGATGAAAAGAAACAGGATTGCGTTTAGGATTTCGTCGATCAGTTCCCAGAATTTGTTCAGGTAATCTCTTGTAACTGGAGACATCCCGGTTTTTCTTTTGGCAAAATTCCCAATGATAATTCCGGCAGCAACCATTGTTAACGGCCCCGAAATATGCATTCCGCGCGCAATCAGGTAACCGCCCATAACCACCGAAAGCGTAATCAGAACAGACACTTTATAATCGTCGACTTTTTGCATCGCTTTGCTGGCGCCAATTCCTAAAATAGTTCCGAGAATAAATCCACCGAAAGCTTCCTTGATCAACAGCCAGGAAACATGCGGTAACGTCAGATCATTCATTGGATCTTGTGCCAATTGCAGGATAACGGCGAAAATTACGACCGCAACACCATCATTAAATAACGATTCTCCGGCAATTTTTGTTTCGAGCGATTTGGGTACGTTTGCATTTTTAAGAATGCTGAGGACGGCAATCGGATCAGTAGGCGAAATGAGTGCGCCAAACAACAGGCAGTAAATAAACGGCAGGTCGAATTTCATGAAATGCAGTAAAAAATACAAAACACTTCCTACAACGATGGTTGAAATAATCACACTCAAAGTGGAAAATACCATAATCGGACCGCGTTGTTCGCGCAGGTCTTTGAGGTTCACGTGAATCGCTCCGGCAAAAAGCAGGAAGTTTAACATGGCGCCCATCAGGACTTCGGTGAAATCGAGTCCGGCAATGAGTTTGGAGAAATCCGTCAGTGTGTTTGGGAATATATTTCCAAAAACGACGAGTAATATCGAACTGATCATCGCTATGATCATGATTCCGATGGTTGCTGGCAATTTTAAAAAACGGATGTTTAAATAAGAGAAAAAAGAGGCTAATACAATGAGAACAGAAAAAGAATAATATAACTCCATAGGTGATTTTGCGTATAGTCGCAAATATAAAGATTGAGATAAGAAAAGTATTCGTAAGAAACTTATTTTGGGATTTTTTTATAAAAAAAACAGCAAATAGGTAATTATGTTTTAAAAAAGTAGTGTTTAATTGATAACGGATAGGCTTTGGGTTAAATCAATTCCGTTCAAATCCGGCATCTTTTGTATTTTAGCAGAACGTTTTGTTTCGGAATTCTGTTCCTGCACAAAGCTTGAACAATTGATGGGAATCTTGTTAAAGCAACAACAATTATCAAAATTATAGATATCAAGTAGATGAAAATAGTTTTTTACCAGCCTAAAAGTGACATCCTGAAAAAATATATGGAAGGTTATTATTTTATGCTTTCTGATGATACGAATCAACCGTTTCACTACTTCACTTTTCCAAACAATTTTTTTATCCTTTCTGTGGCAATTGGCAGTCAGATTATGACGGATGAAAAGCAAATAATCATATCACAATCTGCTAATGGCGAAATAATCGCCGATTATCTTTCACGTTACACAACGCCGGTTGAAATTCGTTATAAAGATCCGGTTCCGGAAATCACCATTTATTTTAAACCCTCGGGCGTCAATCATTTTATCGATAAAGCACATCTGCTTTTCCATCAAGGAAATGCTATAGATTTTAATCCTTTTCCTGATTTTTTTGCAGCGATGAAGGAAATATTGGAACTGAAGAATCACACACTTCAAATAGAGTTACTTGAAGAATACTGGCTTTCAAAATTTATAAAAAAAGACCTTCAATTAATAGAAGCTATTTTGCAGGATATGGAATCGGATTTAAAAATAGCAGACATTGCTTCTAAGCAAAGCATTTCAAGACAGCACCTCAACACACTATTTACAAAAAAAGTAGGAAAACCTTGTTCTGAATATCGGAAAATCAATCGTTTCAGATCTGCTATCGAAAAAAAGAAAAAAGCAAAAAACCTTACGCAACTCACTTACGACAACCTATTTTATGACCAATCACATATGATAAAAGATTTTAAAGAATTAACCAAAGTAAGCCCGCAGTCGTTTTTTAAAAATATCGACATCGATAAAAAAAATATTTGGTTATACATATAGACTTTACATTTTTACAATTTTCCTTGTTACGGCAGCAATACTTTTGTAATATTAAAACAAGACAAAAAATGAATTTCGACTTTAATGAAAATTATATTTTAGAAAATCAACGGGTAAGATTAGAGCCGCTTCAACCATCGGATTTTGATAAATTACTTCCCTATTCGGAAAATGAGCCTGACATCTGGGCATTCAATTCCGGAGGTGCAAACGGAAAAGAAAATCTTGAAAAATACATCTCAAATGCGCTGCTACAAAGAGAAACCGAAAAAGAATATCCGTTCATTGTTTTTGATAACACAACTAAAAAATATGTGGGAAGTACAAGGTTTTATGCCATTTTCTTAGAAAATAAAACTATAGAAATCGGCTACACCTGGTATGGAAAAAAATACCAGGGAACAGGAATAAACAAAAACTGTAAATATTTGTTGCTTGAATTTGCTTTTGAAAAACTCCATATGGAAAGAGTTGCATTTGGCGCAAATAGCAAAAACAACCGCAGTATAAATGCAATGAAAGGAATTGGCTGCGTTGTAGAAGGTGTTTTAAGAAATTGCAGTACAGATGCCAATGGAAACCGAATTGATGTTACAAGGCTGAGTATTTTGAAAAATGAATGGAATGGTAATGTGAAATCTAAACTTAAAAAAAGTATTGAAAATTTTTCGGGCAGAGAAGTTTAAATTTAAAAGATGAAAATAGTAAAAGCCGAAACCGAAGACAATGAAACACTGACAACCATTACCAAACGCTCAAAAGCATATTGGGGATTTTCAGAAGAAATATTGAAAGAATGGGAACATTTATTAACCGTTTCAAAAGATTACATCGAAAAAAATAAGGTGTATAAATTGATCCAAAATGAAAATATTATCGGATATTATTCCTACTTTTCAATTGATGAAAACACCATAAAACTTGATAATGTTTTCATCCTTCCGGAGTTTATCGGACAAGGGTTTGGAAAAATTTTAATGAATGATTTTTTAGAGAAAATAAAACTGGACGGCATTAGCAAAATCACACTCGATGCTGAACCCAATGCAGAAAATTTTTACAAAAGTTTCGGATTTGAAACTGTCGGACAGCTCGAAAGTTCAATCAAAGACCGGCATTTACCGATTATGGAATTACTGATAGAAAATAAGAAGTATTAGTAAAACTTTTACGAGGAATATACTTTCTCTAAAATTGAAAGTAAATTAAAAAGAGCAATGAAAATCTTAGAACTTCATATTCAAACAAGCCATTTAGCAGAAACAGAAACTTTTTATTCCAATATTTTAGGGTTTAAAATCATTGAAAAAACATAAAAAACGGTTTCATTTTCGGTGGGAACTTCAATTTTGATTTTCGAAAATACAGATTCGCAAAAAATGCCAAAATATCATTTTGCATTCAGCATTCCGGTCAATAAAATAGAAGAAGCGATGGTGTGGATTTTACAAAAAAATCCTTTGATAGAAAGCGATGAAGGCTACATTGTCAATTTTGAAAACTGGAAAGCAAAAGCCATTTATTTCTACGATAACAATCAAAATATTCTGGAATTCATTTGCAGGGAAGATTTGAAAAATTCTTCTGAAAATAGATTTACAACCAAAAGTATTCTGAACATCAGCGAAGTAGGAATCGTTACCGAAAAACCTTTAGAATTAGGAAACGAAATCGCTCAAAAAACCAAAATAGATTTTTTCTCAAAAGACCCCAAAAGAGAAGATTTTGCAGCTATGGGTGATGATGAAGGGGTATTCGTTATTTCAAGTCCGAACCGGAATTGGTTTCCAACAAAAGACCATGCAGAAAAACAAAAAACAAAAGTGAAAATTCTGGCAAACGAAACTGAAGCCGAACTGGAATTTAATTAGTTGGATTATTTAAAATAAATTTTTCTACTTTCTTCCTTACTTTTTTGAACATCAATGTCTTTTTTGAAAAATAAAGGAAATTTTAATTTAATCAATATGCTGAAAATAAACACCTTAGAAGATGTTGCTTTTGAAGAAATCGTAGAAACATTTAATCTTGCATTTTCGGATTATTTTTTTTCCATAACACTCAATAAAGAACAGTTAAAAGAAAAACTCCTGAGTGAAGGCGGAAAATTGAATTTATCTGTTGGCGTTTTTGAGCATGGCAAATTGGTGGCTTTTATTCTTCATTTTGAGGATTTCACCACTGGTAAAAAAGTAATTTATAATGGCGGAACAGGTGTAATTCCAGAGTTTAGAGGAAATCATCTCACCGCCAAAATGTATGAATTTATTTTACCTAAGTTAAAAAAAGAAAAGGCAGATAAAATGGTTCTCGAAGTTTTGACCCAAAATTTGGCAGCTTTAAAAACGTATCAAAATCAAGGTTATAAAATTGTAAGAGAATTAAATTGTTTTAAAGGTAAATTGAATAATACCATCCCGAATAAATTAGACAGAACCTTTGAGATAGTAAGGCATACAACACTTGATTGGGATTTGTTGAAAACGTTTTGGGATTTTGAGCCGACTTGGCAAAATTCGGTTTCCACAATGAATTGTCTTCAAAATGATAACATCTGCATCGGTATAGAAAAGGAAAATGAGACTGTGGGCTATTTAATTTACAATCCTAAAATGAAAAGGATTCATCAATTATCGGTTCATCAGAGGTTCAGAAATATCGGAATAGGAAACCATTTACTGAATTTTATTTCGGAAATGGAAAAGGGAGCTATTTCTATAATTAATATAGATTCGAGGATGGAAAATTTCAAAAAATTTCTTGAAAAAAGAGGACTTAAAAATTACACCAACCAATATGAAATGGAATTTGATTTCAATAGGAATTACGAATTGTAAATCTTGTGAAATCGGCAGCTAAACCAAAACCATTAATCCGTGCGCCTTTAAAGATCCAGTTTTTATCCAGTAAGATGGGAAAAATTAAAAAATCGTCCCGATGTACAATGGCAAAACCGGGACAACGGCAATGCGCCGATAAGAAATTGTTGGATGATGCAATTGACTTGTTTAGAAAACTAAAATATAACAATGAAACATAAATTTTACCTCATTTCGATTTTGTAGTATTCGTTTTTTCGGGTTGTCAGCCAAGAAAAAAAGGATCTCAGTCCGAAACTGAAAAAAACTATATTTTCTTTATTCACAACAAATTTTTAGAAAACAATCCAGACGGAACGTTTTCGGATAAATACAACGTAACGGTAGATTATAAAGGCATTATTAATTCTTTTATAAAGGATGGTTTTGTAGTATGCAGCGAAAAAAGAAGTCCAAAAACCAACGAACGGGAATATGCAAATAAAATCGTATCTCAAATTGACAGTTTGATTGCAAAAGGAATTGCTCCCGATCAAATCACGGTTGTGGGTGCTTCAAAAGGGGGTTACATTGCGCAGTTTGTTTCCACTTTTGCGAAAAATCCGGAGTTGAATTTCGTATTTATTGGCAGTTTCCAGGATGATGATATTGTAAGAATTCCTGACATCAATTTCTGTGGAAACATTTTGACAATTTATGAAAAATCGAATGTTTTTGGCGCTTCTGCAATCGAACGAAAGGAAACATCAAAATTAAAAATTAATCATTTTAAGGAAATTGAACTAAACACCGGATTGCAACACGGTTTTTTATACATCGCTTCTGAAGAATGGCTGAAGCCCTGTAAAATTTGGGCGAAACGGAATTATGAATAAGAATATTAAATCTTCAATGAAAAAACAATAATCCTTGCCATTTGCATGTTGCGTTCGGATGTTCAGAATTTGTCAAGCATTGTGAAAGTTGTGGCACTTTTTTCAAAATAAAAAAAATGCCACAAATCTGTGACAAAAAAAATTTTGAAAATAAAATTGTCACAGATCTGTGACAAAAATAAAATTGAAAATAAAATTGTCACAAATCTGTGACAAAATAAAAATCGAAAAAAAAATTGTCACAGAATTTCAAAAAAAATAATTTCAAAAAAAAGTGCTGCAATTCCTGATCTTAAAATGGAAGAGAGAACGTGGCAGAAGGTTTTTTTGAAAATACGTGCTTTAAAGCATATTGTATTTAAAGTGTAGGCTTTATAAACCAGAGCATGACTGGGCGAAATGAAATGCAATTAATCAGGATTGCACATTGTACTGAGACAAATCATTGGTTAGTGATATAAAAAAAGTCCCCAAAACGGGGACTTCAATTTAATCTCTTTTAGGAGCATTTTTCTTTTCTCTTTTTTCTTCTTTTTTTTCTTTTGCAGTTTTTAATGGTTCTTTTTTAACTGCTTTTTTTGCGTCTTGACTCTTAGCCATGGTCGTATGTTTTAAAGATTGATATTCGAATATAACTCCAGTAAATATAATATTATTTTGTGTCAGATTAAAGACCGACTGCTTTTTTTATAGTTTCATTAAACAAATTCCGGAATATCGTTTCCTGATCCGGGTTATCTAAATCAAAGAAATTCCATTGATTTTGCGTGGTTTCATCTGCGACAGCGATTAGTTTTGAAATGCGTTTTACGTTGATGCTGTTCCTGACCAGTTCAAAAATGACGTCTTGAGTTTTGGTGGAAATTTTAAGTTCAGCTACTTTTTTTTGTGCTGTAGCACCATCGAGTTTCTGTTCAAAAAAATAACGTGTCGGATTTTTATAAGTGATCACACAAAAACTTTTGCCGTCAATTGTTTTGATAGCCGAATATTGAAAAACAGGCTGAACCAATTGCAGCCGTTTCCGGAATTCTGCATTTTGATAATCGGAATCGAGTTTTTCAGCAAATGCTTCTTTGGTTGTCGATTCTATTATTTTAGGATAGCTCATGTCGGCAATCGTACTGAAATCCATATAATAATGGCCTTCATAGAATTTCAATACTTCAGGTTTCAGGCTTTCCGCCGTTTGCGCAAGCGAAAAACAGCTGTAAAAAACAAAAGCGAAAAGTAATTTTAATTTCATAATACGGGATTTGATTCCAAATATAAAAAAATCCCCGGCTCACAATGTAACCGGGGATTTAAAATTTAAACTATTTAGATTATTCGTTTACGATGACCCATTCGCCGTTGCTTAATAAAGTTTCGGCCTTTTTGTATTTCATCGTTTCGGTTTTTCCGCTCATGACGTGTTTGATGGTCACGTTGTCATTGCGATTGATTTTCGGCATTTCGCGTACAATCGTTTCCGTAACCTGGCGTTGTTGTGTTTGTCCGGCTTCACGATTTTGTGCGGCAGCCTCATCACTATTCAGGATTTCGTCTTTCGAAGTTTGATAATCTTCTTTCTGGCGTATTTCTTTTGCTTCTTGGATTGCAGGCGCATTTTGTTGCGGTAAATCGCCTTTGAAAAGGAAAGATATCACTTCCTTGTTCACGCCATTGAGCATCGAACGGAATAAATTAAACGCTTCAAATTTATAGATCAGCAACGGATCTTTTTGTTCGTGAACTGCCAATTGCACTGATTGTTTCAATTCGTCCATCTTGCGGAGGTGTTTTTTCCAGGCTTCGTCAACAATGGCAAGCGTAATATTTTTCTCGAAATCCGCTACCAATTGTTTGCCTTCAGACTCGTAGGCTTTTTTAAGGTCGGTTACGACATTTAAAGTTTTCACGCCATCGGTAAAGGGTACGACGATTCTTTCGAACTGGTTGTTTTGCTCTTCAAATACATTTTTAATGATCGGAAAAGCTTCACGGGCACTGCGTTCGGTTTTTTCTGTATAATATTGTAAAGCCGCTTTGTACACTTTACCGGTCAGGTCCATTTCGTTGATGCTGGCGAATTCGCTTTCGGTCACAGGTGACGTAATCGAGAAATAGCGGATCAGTTCAAATTCGAAATTTTTAAAATCGTTGGTCGCTTTATTTTCGCTTACGATGAGTTCGCAAGTATCGTACATCATATTCGCGATATCCAGTTTTAAACGTTCTCCGTGCAAAGCGTGGCGTCTCCTTTTGTAAACGACTTCACGCTGGGCGTTCATAACATCATCGTATTCCAATAAACGTTTACGAACCCCAAAGTTGTTTTCTTCGACTTTTTTCTGGGCACGCTCAATAGACTTGGTCATCATCGAATGCTGAATGACTTCGCCTTCTTTAAGTCCCATTCTGTCCATTACTTTCGAAACCCTTTCCGATCCGAACAAACGCATCAGGTTGTCTTCCAATGACACATAAAACTGTGAACTTCCCGGATCACCCTGACGTCCCGCACGGCCACGCAACTGGCGGTCTACACGGCGCGAATCGTGGCGTTCAGTACCAATGATTGCTAAACCGCCGGCTTCTTTCACTTCTTTTGAAAGTTTGATATCCGTTCCACGGCCAGCCATATTGGTTGCAATTGTTACGACTCCGGCTTTACCGGCTTCTTCAACGATTTGTGCTTCCTGTTTGTGCATTTTCGCGTTCAAAACGTTGTGTGCGACACCGCGCATTTTAAGCATACGGCTTAACAATTCTGAAATTTCTACAGATGTTGTTCCGATCAAAACCGGTCTTCCAGCCTGAGACAATTGGGTTACATCTTCGATCACCGCGTTGAATTTCTCACGCGTGGTTTTATAAATTAAATCCTCGCGGTCTTTTCTGGCCATCGGCCTGTTGGTCGGGATTTCGACTACATCCAATTTGTAGATTTGCCACAACTCGCCGGCTTCCGTTACAGCCGTTCCGGTCATACCGCCGAGTTTGCTGTACATTCTGAAATAATTCTGTAACGTAACGGTTGCGAATGTTTGCGTAGCCGCTTCAATTTTTACATTTTCTTTGGCTTCAATGGCTTGGTGTAATCCGTCAGAATAACGACGCCCGTCCATGATACGGCCGGTTTGCTCGTCAACGATCATGATTTTGTTGTCCATGATCACGTATTCTACGTCTTTTTCGAATAACGTATAAGCTTTTAACAATTGTGTCAGCGTATGGATTCTTTCACTTTTGACAGAAAAATCCTGGAAGAGTCTTTCTTTTTCTTCCGCTTCAGCGTCTTTATCGAGGTTTTGTTTTTCGATTTTGGCTATTTCTGTTCCAATGTCCGGAAGGACAAAGAAATTGTTATCGGTATCAGAAGACAGGAATTTGATTCCGTTGTCTGACAATTCGACCTGGTTGTTTTTTTCCTCAATTACAAAATACAACGCTTCGTCGATCAAATGCATATCGCGGTTGTTGTCCTGCATGTATTGATTTTCTGTTTTTTGAAGCAATTGTCTGATGCCTTCTTCACTTAAGAATTTGATCAGTGCTTTGTTTTTAGGAAGTGCGCGGTAGGCTCTTAATAAATTGAAACCGCCTTCTTTGGTATTGCCTTCTTTGATCAGTTTTTTGGCTTCAGATAAAAATCCGTTCGCCAGTTGTCTTTGTAAACTTACCAAATGATCGATTTTTGGTTTGAGTTCGTTGAATTCATGGCGGTCGCCTTGCGGAACCGGGCCAGAAATGATCAAAGGTGTTCTTGCATCATCGATCAAAACCGAATCGACCTCATCGACGATCGCGTAATTGTGTTTTCTCTGCACCAGATCAGCTGGCGAATGTGCCATATTATCCCTTAGGTAATCGAAACCGAATTCGTTATTGGTTCCGTAAGTAATGTCGGCATCATAGGCTTTTTTGCGGCCTTCAGAATTGGGTTGGTAATTGTCGATACATTCGACAGTCAGTCCGTGGAATTCGAACAAAGGTGCTTTCCAGGTACTGTCACGCTTGGCGAGGTAATCATTCACGGTAACCAAATGCACGCCGTTTCCGGTCAAAGCATTTAAATACAATGGCAAGGTTGCCACCAATGTTTTACCTTCACCGGTTTGCATCTCGGCGATTTTTCCACCGTGTAACACCATTCCGCCAATCAATTGGACGTCATAGTGAATCATGTCCCATGTGATCTCTTTACCTGCAGCGCTCCAGGAATTTGCCCAGGTGGCGTTGTCGCCTTCTAAAGTAATGTAGGATTTTGCAGCGGAAAGTTCGCGGTCTTTAGCCGTGGCTTTAACTGTAATTTGAGTATTTTCTTTAAAACGTTTGGCGGTTTCTTTTACGACAGCGAACGCTTCCGGAAGGATTTCGTTTAATGTTTTTTCTGAAATTTCATACGCTTCTTTTTCAAGCGTGTCAATTGCAACATAAATATCTTCTCTTTTATCGATGTCTTCAATCGTTTCCACTTCGAGTTTTAAGGCAGCGATTTTGTTGTCTTTTTCGGCGCGGGCCTGTTTGATTTTATCTTTAAAATAGGCGGTTTTTGCCCGGAGTTCGTCGTGCGACAAGGCAGCCAAAGTGCTTTCGAGCGCTTTGATCTTCGTAATATTTCCTTGTAAGGCTTTGACATCTTTCTCAGATTTGTCCCCGACAAAAACCTTAAGTATGCTGTTTATGAAACTCATAATGCTGTTGTATTTCTATTTTAATAAAGGTGTGCAAATTTAGGCAAAAAAAAAGCCTCTGATGAGACTTTTAAGATAGTTTTATTTTTTAGTATTCGTCCTCGTTCCAAAGATAATCTTCGTCTGTCGGATAATCTGGCCAAATCTCTTCCATGGACTCATATATTTCTCCTTCGTCTTCGATAGACTGCAGGTTTTCAACTACTTCCAAAGGCGCTCCGGCTCTGATAGCATAGTCAATCAATTCATCCTTGGTTGCAGGCCACGGCGCGTCGCTTAAATACGATGCCAATTCTAATGTCCAATACATCTTCTGTCGATTTTAGTTTATGCAAAAATAAATTTTATACTGAAAAAGTCAAGTAAAATTTCATTTATTTTAAAAAAAGTTAAGAACGTTGTTTTAAATGACTGTTATTCAGTTAATTAAAAAATAATTTTCTGATGAAATCTGAAGCCCTAGCCCTGATAGCAGTGAAAATCCTTTTTTGCCTTTATGTAAATGCCCTCGACTGCGCTCGGGCTGACAGGCAAAAAAGATTACTTCACATTACTTCTATTGTTGTCGGAGTTCAGTGAACTTTGTTTGCAACGGATAGCAGGAAATAGCTTCTTGAAAAAATCAATCCTTTCTTGGAATCCATTTTACTTCATCGGCGTGCAGGTCTGAGGACAACTTCCGTGCCAGCACGAAAAGGTAGTCAGAAAGTCGGTTTAAGTATTTTAAAACGAGTTCGTCTATGGGTTCGTTATGCGCTAAATGCACCGATAATCGCTCTGCGCGGCGGCAAACACAGCGCGCAATATGACAATATGACACAGTAGTATGACCGCCTGGAAGGACAAAATGCGTCATTTGAGGCAATTCGTTTTCCATGGCATCGATTTCATTTTCAAGGAGTTCGATGTCTTTTTCGGAAATTTTCGGGATATTGAGCCGTGGTTTACCGTTTTTTAAAATCTCTTTGTCAGGTGGTGTGGCTAAAATGGCACCTGCGGTAAACAAGCGGTCCTGGATCTCGATCAGGATTTCTTTGTAATGTGCATTGATTTCCTGGTCGCGGATAAGTCCAATGTATGAGTTGAGTTCGTCAACCGTGCCGTAACTTTCAATTCGGATATGGTCTTTAGGAACGCGGGTTCCGCCGAAAAGTGCGGTGGTTCCTTTGTCACCGGTTTTGGTATAAACTTTCATGTGTTGGGTTTAAATTTCATGTGTTGGGTTTAAAGTAGTGCATTGCTTTTAATATACAGTCCGATAATTTCGCCTTTTTCATTGTTGGTAATCCTGACGCCCGCGCTGCTATATTCAAAACTTCCGTTGTAATTGCCGCGTGTTCTGCCTGAATTTTCGAGATAATTGAACAGCTCGAGGTGAAGCAGTTTGCCACGGTTTTTCTTTACTCTGGTAAAAAATTCAAAATAGTGTTTTTTGGGGCGGCGTTTTTTCATTTCTGGTGAAAACATTTGGTAAATATGTTCAAAATCACCATTGTTAAAATCTTTCATAAAAGTGTCTGTCACTTTTTTATGCAGGTCATTTTGCGCAAAAACAGCTGCGTTAACAAAAAGGAATAGTATGAGAAATATTTTTTTCACGGATAGGTTAAGGTCAAGATATTTCGTTTTTCGTGTCACTTTCAATGAGTCCGTCGCGCAAACGAATCACGCGGTGCGCATAAGCGGCGATTTCTTCTTCGTGGGTAACGAGGATGACAGTGTTTCCGTTTTTGTGGATGTCGCCAAACAGGTTCATGATTTCGACAGAGGTTTTGCTGTCGAGATTTCCGGTAGGTTCATCTGCAAGAATAATTGAGGGCTTGTTGACCAAGGCGCGGGCGATGGCAACTCTTTGGCGTTGTCCGCCTGACAATTGGTTCGGTTGGTGGTCCATCCGGTCTGATAAATTGACCTGGTTCAGTACTTCGGTCGCGCGTGCAGTTCGTTCAGATTTTGAATAACCGGCATAGATCATTGGCAGTGCCACATTGGCCAAAGCCGTAGTCCTTGGCAATAAATTAAAAGTCTGGAATACAAAACCGATTTCCTTGTTGCGGATTTCTGCCAGTTCGTCATCGTGCATTTTGCTGACATCTTTTCCATTTAGGATATAAGTTCCGGACGTTGGCGTATCCAAACAACCTAAAAGATTCATCAATGTTGACTTTCCGGAACCCGATGGTCCCATCAGCGCTACATATTCGCCTTTGTTAATTTGGAGATTGATGCCTTTAAGTACATAAACGATTTCATTCCCTAGAACAAAATCCCTTTTGATATTCGTAATTTCTATAAGTGGCGTGGCCATATTTACAATTTGTGATAAAAGTAAACATTTTTGACAGAAATATTAGTCAGAATTACAACGGCAGGTGTTATACAATTTCAATTTGTACTTATATAATTATTATACTATTTTCATAAAATTTATAATAATATTAAATAATTCATAAAATATTAAGTTAAATAAAGATTTGTATTGCATAATTATTACTTTTATAATGAATTAAAATCTAACAAATTAAAATAAATAACCATGAAAAAAGGAATTGTATTATTAGGAGCGGCCGTTATGGCATTGAATTTAACAAGTTGTAAAAACGAACAGGAAGAAAAAGCGAAAGTTACCGTTGATAGTTATGCTACTTATGTAGATTCTGTAAGTGCAGTGGCTTCTTCAGATGTAAAAGCAAATTGGGATGCGATCAATGCGCGTTCAGAAGAAAGACTGGCAGAAGCCAGAGCTGCATTGGCAAATTTAAAAGACAAAACTGCTGCAGAAGAAAAAGTAACGGTTGCCGAAACCAAATATAACGAGTGGAAAACCAAAGTAGAAACTGAAGTTACCGCTGAAAAAGCCGCAGCCGACCGGCCAACTGCTTTAAGAAACGCGTTCTTCGGAGGAAAATTGGGTGAAGATATGAACTTCAACTGGGTAAACAAAGACAACATTTTGTCTGTCTACGAAAACTTTACCAAAACGTACTATGACAACAGAGAATCGTATTCAAGAGAAGATTTTGATAAAATCAAACAGATGTACGAAGCTTTGGATTCAAGAAAAAATACAGTTGAAAAAGAAGGTTTGTCAACGGGTGATAACTTAAAAATCGCCGGTATCAAAACAAAATTCGGTCCTGCTTTCAGATGGGAAAGAGGAACGGCAAAAGCGACTGAAAACGCAGATGCAAAAAAATAAAAATTAAGATTATTAATTCTGAAAAGGCTGTTGAGAAATCGACAGTCTTTTTTTTTAGGCAAAAAGGCAAAAGTGATTATTGTAGCAATCCGTAGCCGTTTATTATGCCGAGGATAGCACTCAACGTTTTCGAATTATTGCTGCGAATCACAAAATCTTCCTTTTTCTGTTCGCTCCTGAAAAACACAATTCCCCATTGAAAAGTATCAATTGTCACCGTAACAACCGGATTTTTTTTGATGATTTCCCAAGCTTCTTCCATGTCTGCCGACCAATGGATGTCATCGAAAATCCAAATGGAATCGTTGTTAACTGTTGGTAAAAGCAAATCAAAATATTGTAAAGTCGCGGCTTTTTGATGGTTGCCGTCGACATAAATTAAGTCGAAAGTCAAAAGTCGAAAGTCAAAAGATGAAAACGTTTCCTGAAATTCACCGATTTTAATATCGATGTTGTTGAGATTAAATTTTTGAAATTCCGATTGCGCGGTTTTTGAAGTTTCGGGGCAACCTTCTAAAGTAAGGATTTGTGAATTTTTACTGCCCATTGAAAGAGCAGAAGTTGCTAGTCCTAATGACGTTCCGATTTCCAACACTTTTTCAGGCTGAAAATATTTCGAAATCCGAAACAATAATTCCGAATTTTCAGAAGCAATTCCGGCCGTTTCTGCAATTTTTGAAATGGCTCTCGTATTCGATTTAAAAACTTTTGAACCCGCACCAAAATCGGTGACCTCAATCGTGTTTTTATTCTGCAACAGCGAATTCCGGTAGTTTTTTAAAATCGAATATTCGGGATAATTGGTATGATCATAAAAACATTTGGTCACCAAATCAAACACAAACGGCGAATGGATGCCGTGCGCATTTCGGGACTTCCAAAGGAATTTGAAATATGATTTTATTTGGAATAACATAAAGGTTCAGGGTTTTGGGTTCAGGGTTCAGGTTTTTAGTACAAGTTTCTAGTCGTACGCCTTGAACCGTGTACCCCAAACCTTTGACCAAAATTACCCTTCAAATTTCGCACTCAATTCAAACCAGCGTTCTTCCTTGCTTTCAATTTTCTGAATCACCGTTTGTAATTCCAGCGCTTTACTTTCAATATCCGCATCAGCGACTTTTCCATCCGAAAACAATTGTTCGATCTTGGCTTTTTCGAATTCTAAATCTTTAATTTCTTTTTCGATTTTCTTAAATTCTTTTTCCTCATTAAAGCTCAAATTTCCGGTCGGATTGCTTTGTTTCCAAGCTTTCTTTTCGGTTTTGTTCTCTTCTTTCTGCTGCACATCGGCCGAATCTTCATACGCACGAAAATCGGAATAATTCCCCGGGAAATCTTCAATTTCGCCCTGACCGCGGAACACGAATAAGTGATCGACGATTTTATCCATAAAATACCTGTCGTGCGAAACCACCAACAAACAACCCGGATAATCCAAAAGGAAACTTTCGAGTACGTTCAAGGTCACAATATCGAGATCGTTCGTCGGCTCATCCAAAATCAAAAAGTTCGGATTCTGGATCAAAACCGTACATAAATACAAGCGTTTCAATTCGCCACCGCTTAATTTTTCTACAAAATCATATTGTTTTTTATTATCAAACAAAAAGCGCTCGAGCAGTTGCGAAGCCGAAATGATTTTTCCTTTCGTCAGCGGAATGTATTCGCCATATTCCTTAATAATATCGATGACTTTCTGCTGCGGTTTCGGATTGATGCCACTTTGCGTATAATAACCGATTTTAATCGTATCGCCCACAACAACTTTTCCGGCATCTGGCGGCGTCACGCCGGTTAAAATATTTAAAAAAGTCGATTTTCCGGTTCCGTTTTTTCCGATAATTCCAATGCGTTCGCCACGCTGAAAATCAAAACTGAAATTTTCTAATATGACTTTATCGTTGAATTTTTTATACAATTTGTGCAGTTCGATAATTTTGCTGCCCATGCGTTCCATGTTGATTTCCAGCTCGACCTGGTTTTCTTTGCGTCGGCTTTCGGCTTTTTCCTTAATGACGTAAAAATCGTCCTGACGCGATTTCGATTTGGTCGTACGCGCTTTCGGCTGGCGGCGCATCCAGGCCAATTCTTTTACGAAAAGATTCTGTGCTTTGTCGATCGAAGCATTTTCCGATACAATACGCATTTCCTTTTTCTCTAAATAATAAGAATAATTTCCTTTGTATTGGTACAATTTTCCATTGTCAAGTTCGATGATTTCATTGCAAACGCGCTCTAAAAAGAAACGGTCGTGCGTCACCATAAATAAGGTGATATTTTCCTTGGCAAAATAACTTTCAAGCCATTCTATCATCTCTAAATCCAGGTGGTTCGTAGGTTCATCCAATATCAGTAAATCGGGACGGCTAATCAGGATGATTGCCAATGACAGCCTTTTTTTCTGTCCGCCCGACATATTTTTGACCTTCATTTTCAAATCTTCGAGTTTCAGTTTGAACAAAATCTGCTTAAACTGGTTCTCAAAATCCCAGGCTTCATGCTGGTCCATACGGTCGAAAGCGAGTTGGTACGCTTCTTCATCTTCAGGATTTTCAAGCGCTTTTTCATACGCTTCAATCACTTTCAGCACTTCATTATCCGAAGCGAAAATACTTTCCTCCACCGTTAATTCATCCTGTAAATTCGGAACCTGCGACAAAAATGCCATTTTGATTTCCTTACGGATCACGACTTTTCCTGTATCCGGCGTATCAAAACCATTAATAATGTTCATAATGGTCGTTTTGCCCGAACCGTTTTTCGCGATAAAAGCAATTTTCTGGTCTTTATTGATGCCAAATGAAATGTTGTCAAACAAAGTGCGGTCGCCAAACGATTTCGAGATATTTTCTACTGATAAGTAATTCACAGGGATAATTTTTTTTGCAAAAGTAGGTTTTTTAAGTGGCAAAGTTGCAAGTCGAAAGGCGAAAGTGGAAAGTTGAAAAGTCAAAAATTTTTTATTTGAAGCTGTTCCCGCTTTCCGCCTATATCTCTCCGCTGCGCTGCGAGGATACCGGCTGCAATCGGGGCTAGGGCATCAGGATTTCATAAGAACATTTCAAAAATCAGGAATAAAAAAAACGCCCATAACAGGCGTTTTCTATAAAATAAAAGGTAAAAACCAATTTATGGCTGATAGGTATAAGTCGCAGATGCCACAGAAATACCATCTCCATTCGTTGATGTAAAAGTCGCCGATGTCGGGTAACCGTCAGCATTGTACACATAATTCGCCACAGCTTCTTCAACGATTTCACCTGAAAGTTTTTTCACTACAAATCGTTTCGGGTTGTTAACCCACAACAATTGTTTGGCAGCAATCAATTCCTGTGCAGTCGGAACTGCGCTGAAATTCAACGAAATGTTCTCAAGAACCTGCAAGAATCCCGCTTTTTCCATAGTGTGCAAAAACGGATTGATTTGTGAGTCATAAGTAATCTCACTTACATATTCTTCAGCGATCATACCGTTATCATCGCGGTCAAACAAACGCAATTTTATCGGATTTCCATTAGTATCATACTCAGTAACATCCCCAATTTCATAAGCGTCATAAGGCGCCTGGTACAATTCCGACATAGAAAATGGCTCGCTCTCTCCAGTAACTGCTGTCAATTGATTGTTGTCATTGTACACCATCGTACTGCTGTCCGTTCCGTCAGTTACATTGCTTACACGACCATTGGCATCATAATTTACCGTTACAGTTTCATTGGTTCCGTTCTCGGTGTCAACGACAGTCATGGTTTTAATGTACTTTGCAGTAGTTTCGTTCAAACGCTCGCTCGTATCGTCAGAACTGCAAGAAATAAATGTAGCACTACAAAGCAGTGCTGCAAAGAATAAATTTTTTTTCATATTCAAGTTTTTATAAATGTGTTTAAGTGCCGCTAAAATATATATTTTAAGATAGGATTGTTTAAAATCCGTAAAAAATATTTAATAACAATCACAAATTCAATTCATCAACGATTAGGGCTCTTAATTTTTTCATGACTTAAAACCTGATGGTTGTTTTAAAACCCAATTGCGATTCTTTGCAATCCTGAATTTATTTGCCATTTTAGAACTTTCCGCTATCTTTGAAAGATGCAATTGTCTGTCATCATCCTCAACTATAACGTTCGGCATTTCCTTGAGCTTTGCGTTTTGAGCGTCCAAAACGCCATCCAGAATATCAATGCCGAAATCATTGTCATCGACAACAATTCCCCGGACGACAGTTGCGCCATGATGAAACAGCGTTTCCCAAACGTTAAACTCATCGAAAATGAAGAAAATTCAGGTTTTCCAAAAGGCAACAATATAGGAGTAGCCCAAGCCAAAGGGGAATACCTCTGTATTTTAAATCCCGATACCGTCGTTGCCGAAGATACTTTTGAAAAAATCCTGGCCTTTGCCCAAATGCAAAAAGACCTCGGAATTATTGGTTGCAAACTCGTCGACGGCGCCGGAAATTTCCTCCCGGAATCCAAGCGCGGCATCCCAACGCCATTCACAGCTTTCACTAAAGTCACCGGCTTGTATAAATTGTCCGACGTTTTTGGCAAATATTACGCTGCGCATCTCAGTCCAAACCAAACCGGAAAGGTAGAAATCCTTGTAGGCGCATTTATGATCATGAAAAGAGACACCTATCTCGAAGTCGGCGGTTTTGACGAAAACTGTTTTATGTATTCAGACGACATTGATTTGTCTTACATGGTTTTGAAAACCGGCAAATCCAACTATTATTTCCACGAAACCACCGTTATACATTATAAAGGAGAAAGTACTGTTCGCGATCAGCAATACATGTTGCGTTTTCGCGAAGCGATGGACTTTTTCTACAAAAAACATTTCCACACTTCGATTGTGTTTGATGTTTTCATGAAAACTGGCGCTTTCTTTTTTTCGATCGCCAAAAAGAAACAAGCCGTATTGTCGAGACCGGAAATCGATCGGTACGTGCTCGTTTCAAACAATAAAAACCTACACTTAAAAGTTGAAAAGTTGTTAGGAAAAAAAGTGCAACTGCTTGATGCTGCAACAGAAAATACCCTAAATTCGCTACAGGCGGAAAAGGCAAAATACACAGAAATCATATTTGATAACAATCAAATAAGTTTTAAAAGCTGCATCGCACTCATGGAAAAATACTGTAAATCTAAATTCATATTCAGGATTTTACCACGCGAAAGCGAATTTTTCATCGGAAGCGACAACAGCAACGACCACGGCGAAATTATACATTTGAATAAAAACTAAGTTATAAATTAAACAATTCCTGTTAAAAGCAGAAAAAATTAATTAATTTCGCAAACAGAAAATCGAAAACAACCTTTAGGTTTACAATATGGCAAGATTTGAATTGAAACTTCCAAAAATGGGAGAAAGCGTAGCAGAAGCAACGATCACGAATTGGCTCAAAGAAGTTGGCGACAAAATCGAAGCCGATGAAACCGTACTCGAAATCGCTACCGATAAAGTAGACAGCGAAGTACCTTCTGAGGTTACAGGGATACTCGTTGAAAAATTGTTTCAAAAAGACGATTTGGTACAAGTTGGTCAAACCATCGCCATCATTGAAACCGAAGGCGGAAGCGTAGCCGCAACACCCGTAGCTGCCGAACCGGTACAAACAGCAGTTCCTGTTGCAGCAGAACAAATTACAAAATCTGTAGAAACGGCCCAGCAATATGTTGCCGCTCCTGCCGCAACGCCACAGGATTTCTCCAATTCAGAAAAATTCTTCTCGCCATTGGTTAAAAACATAGCCAAAGAAGAAAATATTTCAATTGCTGAACTCGAAAATATTGCAGGGACAGGAAGCGAAGGCCGCGTTACTAAAAACGACATTCTGGCTTACGTAGAAAACAGAAGTAAAGCACCACAAGTTGCTGTGCCGGTTTCAGAGCCAGCACCAGCACAAAGTGCCATTGCCCAACCACAAGCCGTACAATCAAACGGAACGCCGGCGCAATCTGCAACCCAAAACCCAGAACCTAAGACCCAGAACCCAGGCAAATCTATCCCGGTTTCTGTAAACGGACAAGATGAAATCGTCGAAATGGACCGCATGCGCAAACTCATTTCCGGTTACATGGTGCAATCAGTACAAACCTCGGCGCACGTACAATCGTTTATCGAAGTGGATGTAACCACAATCTGGGACTGGAGAGAGAAAAACAAAAATGCATTTGAAAAAAGAGAAGGCGAAAAGCTTACTTTTACACCGATATTCATGGAAATCGTAGCCAAAGCTTTGAAAGATTTCCCGCTGATGAACATCTCCGTAGACGGTGATTACATCATTAGAAAGAAAAACATCAACCTCGGAATGGCGGCCGCTTTGCCAAACGGGAATTTAATTGTTCCGGTAATCAAAAACGCCGACCAGCTTAATTTACTCGGAATGGCAAAAGCTGTAAACGACCTTGGCAACCGCGCTAAAGCCGGAAAATTAAAACCGGATGATACCCAAGGCGGAACGTATACTGTTACCAATGTGGGGACTTTCGGAAGCGTTTTCGGAACACCGATTATCAATCAGCCGCAAGTCGGGATTTTAGCTTTGGGCGCCATCAGAAAAGTGCCTGCTGTTATCGAAACGCCTGAAGGCGACTTCATCGGCATCCGCAAAAAAATGTTCCTGTCGCACAGTTACGACCACCGTGTTGTAGACGGTGCGCTCGGCGGATCTTTTGTAAAACGCGTAGCCGATTACATGGAAGCGTTTGATGAAAACCGATCGTTTTAATTGACAATTAATAATTGATAATGAAAGCCTCTTTGTGATGAAGAGGCTTTTTTAATTTTTGGCTTTTACAAATATTCCTTACATTTAGAAATCAAAGAACAGAAGAATGAGTTTATTGAGGAAATTTCTCGTTTACACCAACCTGCGCTCTGGCATGGACGAATATGAAACCATCCACGACACGATCAAAAATAACGTGATTTTTAAAGGAACCAGCTTATGGGTTTTGGTGATTGCGATTTTCATCTGCTGCATCGGAATTAATATGAATTCGTTGGGCGTAGTGATTGGAGCGATGTTAATTTCGCCATTCATCGGCCCGATCAATGGTATGGGTTACAGCATTGCCACCTATAATTTTGCATTATTCCGAAAAGCATTTAAGAATTTTTGCTTTGCGATTATTGCAGCTTTATTGGCATCGACATTTTACTTTTTCATTAGTCCGTTATCATCAGTCCATTCCGATCAACTGTCAACAAGCACTACCATTTACGATGTATTGATTGCATTCTTGGGTGGACTTGCCGGAATTATCGCTATCAGCAGTAAAAACAAAGGAAACATCATTGCTGGTGCAGCGATCGCAACCGCTTTAATGCCACCATTGTGTACGGCCGGTTTCGGATTGGCACATGGAAATTTGAACTTTTTCCTGAGTGCGATGTACCTTTTCATCATCAATGTAGTATTCATCGGAATTTCATCTGTTTTGATTTGCCGGTTTTTACAATTCCCAATTTCGGGTGAAGTCGAAGGCAGTCAAAAACGCAAAATCCACCAGCTGCTCACCTTCGTCAGTCTGGTTACGATTGTTCCAAGTATTTATTTCGGATATGCTTTGGTGCAACGGGAACGCTTTACCGAAAATGCCAACAAACTCATCGCAGATATCAATGTTTTCGAAGGCAGTTATTTGCTGAAAAACGACATTAACGCGCGCACCAGAAAAATCACATTGGTTTATGGCGGCAGCAAATTATCCGACAAAAGCAAAAAAGAAATCCTGCACCTCGCCAATTTCGCATCACTCGGCAATGCCAAAATCGAATTCCAGCAAGGATTTGCATTGAATGAAAACAAGGAAAACATCAGTCAGGCCGACAAACTCAAATCGGAAGTGAACCGGCTCAACGTCGCATTGGCCGAAAGGCAGAAAAAATCCGACAGCATTTTATCCAAAACCGTTATCGGAAAACAATTGCTAAAGGAGATCAGCATTTTATTTCCTGAAGTAAAATCCTGCTCTTATGCCGAAACACTTTCATTTCAGGACAGCACGAAAATCGCGGTAAAAATTGTCGTGATCGAAAGCGGTAAAAAAGCAATCAGCCCCGATTCAAAAAAGAAAGTGAGCGCCTGGCTCAAAAAACGCCTGCAATCAGATAAAGTCAAAACGTATTTCGATTAACTTTAATAATTAATATTAAACCGCCGATGTTATTAAGTCCGCCCAAAGTTTAACTTCGTCAGTCCTTAACGTCCAGCTTCGGCATTATCCATTGTTATCGTCCGTTCCTCACCATCCCCAATTATTAATCATCAATTATTAATTATTAATTCATCTCAAAACCTATCTTTGTAATCCAAAATAAAAAAAATGGAACTCAAACTCAACAAGCCTATTTGTTTTTTCGACCTCGAAACCACCGGAATTGAAGTTGCTAAAGACCGTATCGTCGAAATTTCGATCTTTAAGGTTTTTCCAAACGGAAATAAAGAAAGCAAAACCTGGCTCGTGAATCCTGAAATGCCCATTCCTGCAGTTACGACAGCAGTTCATGGGATTACGAATGAAAAAGTGGCAAACGAACCTACATTTAAAGAACTCGCGCCACAGGTTTACAATATGATTAAAGACAGCGATCTGGCCGGTTTCAATTCCGATCGTTTTGATATTCCGCTATTGGCCGAAGAATTGTTGCGTGCCGGTGTCGATTTTGATATGAAAAGCCGTGTATCTGTCGATGTGCAGACGATTTTCCACAAAATGGAAGAACGCACTTTAAGCGCTGCCCTGAAATTTTACTGTGGCAAAAGCCTCGAAAATGCCCATTCTGCCGAGGCCGATACGATGGCGACTTACGAAATCTTAAAAGCGCAGCTCGACCGTTATCCCGAACTCGAAAACGACATGAAATCCTTATCGGAATTTACAACACGGAAACGTTCTGCAGATTTTGCCGGATTCATAGGTTATGACAAAGACGGTGACGAAATTTTTACTTTCGGAAAAAACAAAGGCGTCAAAGTCGATACGGTTTTTGACAACGAACCCGGTTATTTCGGCTGGATCCAGAACGCCGATTTTCCTTTATATACAAAGAAAGTTTTAACGGCGATTAAGCTTAGGAAAATGAATAACAAATTGTAAGAAGGGATAGATTTAGGGTTCAAGGTTCAGGAATCAGACTTTACGGTCTTTCCAAGCCATGTACCTTGAACTCCAACCCAGAACCTGTAAAATGAAAATCATCTGCATCGGCCGCAATTACGCCAAACACATCGAAGAATTACAAAACGAACGCCCAACCGAACCGGTCATTTTTATGAAACCCGATACGGCAATCGTACTCAAAAAATTCCCGTTTGTCATTCCCGAATTTACAAATGACGTACACCACGAAATTGAAATTATCGTCAAGATTTCAAAAGTAGGAAAGTACATCGAGCCCAAATTTGCGCACAAATATTACGACGAAATCAGCGTTGGAATTGATTTTACGGCGCGCGATGTCCAGCAAAATCTCAAAGACAAAGGCTTGCCATGGGAAATTTCAAAAGCTTTCGACGGATCGGCGGTCATTGGTGACTTTATCGATAAAAATGTTTTTAGTTCGTCAGAAAGTCTTAAATTTGAACTGACAAATAATGGAAAAACCGTTCAGAAAGGCAATTCGGCTTTAATGTTGTGGAATATCGATGAGATTATTTCTTATGTTTCGCAATTTTTCACACTCAAAATTGGCGATATTATTTTCACCGGAACGCCTGAAGGTGTTGCGGCAGTACAGCCAGACGACGTTTTGGAAGGATTTTTAGAAAAACAAAAACTATTTAGAATATACGTAAAATAATGGCCTTAAACTATAACTTAGCAAAAGTGTACGCGCTTTCAGACAATGATCCGGAGTTCGTAATGCAGATTATTTCCCTTTTTGTAACTGAAGTGCCGCTGGACATGGAGCAAATCAAGGCCGGAATCAAAGCCAAAGATTACAAGCAGGCTTACAGCTTTGCGCACAAGATCAAGCCCACACTCGATCTACTGGGCATGAACCAGGCATTTGAAGAAATCCTGCTCGTAGAAGCCTGGACGAAAAACGAAGGGAAACGCCGCGAGATCAACGATACTTTTGACAGTATTGAAGACCAGGTGGAGAAAGCGATTAAAGAGATTAAGAAGGATTTTGATATTTAGTAACGGAGTGCGAGTGCCTGAGTAACTGAGTTTTTTTCAGGAGCTAATCCGGCTGTCCGCTATATCTTTTCCGGCATTTGAAAATATTTACCTAAAGCCCGCTGGGCTTTCTCCTCTTAACCTCAAATGCCGCAAAAGGATGCCGCTGCCATCCGGGCTAGGGTAAACTGCCAGACAACAATATCCACAATCCAAATAAACTAAGCCACTCAGCTTCTCGCAACTCAGCCACTCTGATGACTCAAGCGCAGCGACAGCATGAG
>Ga0081606_1000084_pt1 | contig 69380 bp, 57 predicted proteins | sample EareggfetidaYelm_FD_71127 | JGI IMG/M metagenome (GOLD analysis project Ga0081606, IMG submission 71127) | Earthworm egg capsule microbial community from the University of Washington, USA - E. fetida Yelm (SPADES assembly) (version 2) | ecosystem: Host-associated > Annelida > Reproductive system...
GCGCACCAAGTCGGAGATCACACGGAAAGTCGTGCTCTTCCCGGCACCGTTGTGGCCGAGGAGTCCGACCACTTCTCCCATGCCAACGGAGAGGCCAATGTCCTCGATTGAGAAGCGTCCAACCTTCGCTGACACTGAGTCAATCAGTAGCTCGCCGTACATGACCGTTAGTCCTCTCTCTTCGATCTTCCATATCCAAGGCGAAGTGAACGCACATATTTCATACCGCCGTAAAGCACAAAACTCCCCATGGCGAACATAAGCCCTGTCATTATCACCGCAGCAGGAAAGGAAGTATTGTGGCCGAGGAATTGGTTGAACAGGTAGAAAGCGCTAATAATCGATAAAGTTGCGACAATGAACGCTGTCAGGCCGTAAAGAAAGAAGAATACTCTTTCTTTACGTGAAGTTGCCACGTGCGCCATGCTCCTGTCAGTATAAAATGGCGAGATCAGAGCTATGACATATGCAAATGATTTAGAACGAAGATTGCTGATATGTAACAGATCCGCGAGAATCCAGTAGCCGTCAAATCGCAAGAACGGGTTGAGGTTAACGATGACTCTGGCGAGAATATAATGAGCGAATATAAAAAGACCTGCGGTAATGAGGTTCGGAAAAATGTCTAGAGTCCATAAAATAATTGAAATTGTGAGAACATAAGTTTCGACGTAGATTCCTCCGAGCGAGACGATTACCTTTTCTCTCGTGCGGGAGAATCGATATGCATCCGAGGTATCCGCGTACGCTGCCGGGCTCAACAAGTAGAGTGAAAGTCCCATCTTTCGACACTCCCCACCGTATTTCATGACTGCGGTGGCGTGCCCGATCTCATGGAGACAAGTGAGAATTGTCACCAGAACGTAGGTTATGATCCAGGCGAAAATGTTGCTGAAATTGTAGAGAGACGCCACGTAGTGTTCACTATTCAATGCTATTGACATCATTGCGGCAATGAAAAGTAGTATGAAACTGGTAACGCCGAGTGGTGAAAATAGCCGGCGGAACACTGGCTCAACGCGGTAAAGCATCGGTCGCGGATCGATCTCAAAAATGCAGAAGAAGAGCGGATTCCGCCGACTCGGCCCCCGTAGGTGCGCAATATCAGCGGCAGGTGGTGACACTTGCTCACCCACGAAGAAATTCGTTGTTTTGGCTCGCTCGATCATGGTTGTGAGTGTGTCAAGTGAGATTATAAATCCCTCACCAGCGAGTACCTCGCAAACAGCTTGAGTTTCTCTCTTCCCGTCAAAAATGCGAAGGGCGTGCAGTGTCACCGCAGAGACGCGATAAACCCGATTGTTGGTGGGGTCAAAAATAACGACCCTCTCGTCGTTACTCGGCTCCCCAACAATAAGGTCCGAACGGAATTCATAGATGCTCCCGGCCACGATCACTGACTCGTTCTTGTCACTCATGAAAATGGATGCGGGTGAGTATTGAAAGTCGACTTCTCGTTTATCGCAGATTTCAGACGAGCGTGTCCCAAGTACGGGTACCTATGATCCGCATTGAGGGGCACCAGCTCGGGCGCGAAGACCTTCACTACGCAGACCCCGAGTGCCTCCATGTCCCGCGTGGTGAGATCAACTGCAAGCACGTCGCTGACGTGCGGCTTCACGAGCAGAAGGACTTCATTGAGGTGTTCGCTGGCCGTGCGCAGATCGGGTAGGGTCTTGATCTCCCGGATATTGCCGTTGCCGCGGAGCGGCTTCAGCGCATCTTGGTACTCTTCACGGGAGTACAGAAAACCGTGCCACTCGAAGTCAGTAACATTGATAAAGTCGTCGCCAGGTTCCCAGTCGTCAGCGGTGCCGTCTTCGAGGCTAACGCGGATCCGTTCGTAGTCCGAGATCGCCTCGCAGAGCGCCTTTTCGCAGGCGACGGCGTAATCGAGCTTGCAGGACAGACCAATGTTCATGATGCGGCACCCGAACAAGGTGCGTTCAAGCAAACAGCAGACGACTGGTATGCCAATGTCGCTCGTCATGTCGGTGAACGTCACGCGTGTACGCCCGTCTCGTTCAACCGTCTCTACATGTTCGGCGAGTGAGGTTCCGTCACCGGGTACCAAAACATCGCCGGACGCATGGTTCATCCACTTGAGCATGAAAGCATCGCGCTCGATCAACTCCAGCAGGCCATTGAGACACGCTGCATCGCGCGACCAAGACGCCGCCATACCCGTTGAGAACGACGGACCGACGACCTCGGCCGGTGACGAGGGTAGGTACGGGAGGTAGGTCAACACGGCCGGGATGAACCGGCGATCTCCGGTCAGGAGCGAGCGACCTGTGGTCCAATGAATATCCGACTCCGCCGTGATCGGCGTAAAGGGAAAGCCCGGGGACGTGTATTGTTCGTCAGCAAACCGTTGGATCTGCATTCCCGCCTTGAATGCTGGTCCCTCTGGCTTGGACCGCGCGAGTGCACCGTAGTCAACGAAAGCCGCACAGTAACGCTCGATCGCCTCGAACGTCACCTGTGTGACGGCATGCCGAGGATCCCAGGAGCTGGCACCAGGATTGGCTATGACACCGCCTGTGGGAAGGGCGTCATACTTCGAGACTGCCGCAGTAAAGTGTGCGCACGGGATCTGTCCACCCGTCGTCGGAAGTAACAACGTCCGGCGGAGGATGCCAACCCGAGGCGACACGAGGGTCCTCAGCAAGCTCCGTACGCGATCAAAGTCGGTATCGGATACCAGCGTCGCCGTCATTGTGGGCCTCCGGCAGCTGCCAGACGACCACCGTACGGACCCACGAGAAAAGCAAGTTGTACAGGTTCATCAACCGGACTCGTCCCAATGAACGCTGCGAGTTCGTCGTCATAGATACCGCCAACGGCACAGGTGTCCATATTCATCGCGGTACCAGCGAGATAGAGCGACTGGATAAGCGCACCACAATCGTACATCGCGAACCGATACCCGCGATGGAGATACTTCGACAGCGTGCGCTTGAGCACGCTGGTCATGATTATTGCCGCAGAAGCCGAGCGACACAAGTCCGTGTATGAACTCACGTTTGAGAACTCGTTGCGCAAGTCTCCAGCGCGGATGAACTCGAGCGCGTGGTCAACGGGTCGGTAGTGGTAAAGCCCCTTCTCCAGCCCTTCGGTGTCGAATGCTGCAACATACAATTCTGTGGGGTAGAGAGCACCAGCCGACACCGTCGAACGGAGTTGCTGGGTCTCGCCGTTGGGCGAAGAAAGAGTGGTAGTTGGTGCGTACGCCAAGCGAAAAAGGGCAGAGAGTTGCTCCAACGTGATCGGACCTTCCACGAAGTTTCTACCGAGAGAGCTAACTGACCGTCGACGAAGAACAACATCAGCGTAACTGACCTCTGGGGGAACAAAAGCGGGTAGCTGAACCCGCGGTGCGCCAGGGTAGGTCTTCCAACTTCGAGCCATCATTCCGACCAATGCACGATCCGACATGATCGCCTCGACGCGCCGCGCGATCAGCATGGCGTTCGTTCGGTTCAGCTTCGTGTACTCGTGAAACGTCTCTGTCTCGGAGTGGTCGTCATCCTCAAAAAAATCAATCAGTGAATAACTGATCTCACTCAGGCGTTTACTCATGCTGACAGTCCTTTCGAGTATCTGGTGTGTGTTGTCTGAACTGAACTACCTACGGGAATGGGTGCGGAATGCGGTTGAATTCACGATGGATCTCGTGGGTGAAGCCAAGTGTTTCGGGCACAGTACCGTAACGACTCGCACCAAAATTGGGCAGGCCGTGCACCGCTGAGAGCTGGACGCTCCCCGGAATGAGCACGCGAACAACACAGAGACCACCATCGACCACATCCGGCGTTGTGATATCACAGACCAACGGTTCCAACCCGACAGCCTCGACGCGGCGGATACACTCTTCGAGCGTGAGGCGTGCATCGTCGTACTGGTGGGAAGGACGCACCGGCACAATCGGTCCTTCGTAGAGGAAATCGAGATGCTGCAACATCTCCGGCAGGCCGAATAATCGTACGTGGTCTGAGAAATCACGCACGTTTGAGTAGTTTTCCTCGGGCCGCCAGTCTCGCTTCGTCCTGATCAGATCCCGGACCCACACGGCACCTTGCGCCGCTTCGATGATCGCCTTGCGCACGGCGTCTTCTTCATTGAGTCGACACGACGCACCCACGCAGGCAAACGGGCCGTCGAGGTCGTTCCCGCGGACGACGCACAGCACCGTCGGGAGATTGATGTCGGACGGAAGCCGAAACAAGGCGAAAGTGAGTGTGCAGCCGCCGAAGTATTGCTCAAACCAAGCTGAAAGCATCGGGGACGAGCTGAGGTCAAGACGTTCTGGAATAAGTCGACGGATCCAAGTGAGCATGAAGGCATCCCGTTCGACGACTTCGCACAAACCCGACAAGACGGCCAAGTCGCGATCCGAATGACAAGCCTGCCCGGAAGACACGGAGAGAGCAAGCATGTCCTGCCCATCCTCGCGCACTGGGGTATACGGGATATAGATGAGGCAAGCCGGAACGTAGCGCTTCTCACCGTCCGATAGTCTAGTCATCTCGACCCATGGGATGGAGAGCGACTCGGTCTGACGGACGAATGGAAAATCCGGATGCGAGTACTGTTGCTCCGCGAACAACTCGAAGGTTTCCAGCGGGTAGGCTCGCGCACCGAGTTCAGCTGCGGAGGCGAAGATCAGGTCGGGCGGTTGGACCGCGCAACAGTAGCGTTCGACACACTCACCTACAGCGCTGATCGCCGCGTTCTCCCAAGTCTCCGCCATCGCCCCGGTGCTGCCGGCCATCTCCACCCCGGAAATTTCAAGGAAAGAATTGGGCACGCTAGCGAGGCTGAACAGCCGCGGTTCTCCCGGTTCGTTGAGGATGGTCCGCAGCGAACGCACAATCGACGTCGAGCCAACAAACTGGTCCAAAGAACCGAGAGACTTTGTCCGTGCAAGCATACGTCAGCTCCAGACCCGCTCCTGCGGGATGAGGGTGGTCGGACTGCAGTGCGAACATCGTGGGAGCTTCAACACGGGATGTAGTTCCATCGTGTAGTCCCAGAGGTCAATCGTGAGGAGCTGCCCCGCAGTGCGTACGTCAACCGTGTCCGCGGTGATCAGGCGGAGCGCTTCGACGCTTACGACACCGGCGACATACTCGCTGATTCCGGGAAGTCCACCGTGATCAACGTACTCAGCGGTATCACGAACGTACGTCTCGAATTCCTCGTAACGGTCGGTGGCATCGAGATTGCTCTTGAACCGGTGTTCGAAGCATTTCCAGCACGAGGTTTGCTTCGGAATCACGGAGGGCCCCACGTGCGCGACGGCACGCTGCAGTAGCGTACCGATCGTCCACGGTACACCAAGCGCCAGCGCCGCTTTATTCAGTTCCGCGAGCCAAGGTGCCGAGACGACAGGGAGATCGGTAGCAACGACGGCTACCGCGACACCACCGAGCACGGTCCTCCACTCGAGCATCGAAGTCGGGACATCAACAACCTCAGCCACGGTTGTCGGAAGTGCGCCCTCAACGATCAAGCGGCGAGCAGCGTTGGCGTAGGAGGTACCAATGTCGGATCGACGAAGCGCACCGTTTTGTGCGACGTCAGCTCCGTTGATGAGACGACGAGTGACGAAGCGCAGCACCCGTACCCCGCTCGCGGCAAGATCTCGTGCGAGAGAAGGAATGAGCGGTCCGTCTCCGATGACAGCGACGGTGCTGTCGACAATTCTGGCGACTGTGCTCGAATCACCACCGTACTGGGACAAGAACCGAATCTGAGGTGTGAGGCGGCCGCGCAAATCCGGATCCCATTTGTCCGAGATATCCTCCTCGACCTCGTCAATCATCCCGTATTCAATTAGCCGGTCGATAGCACGTCTAAGTGCTTTCTCATCAACGCTCGTGCTCAGCTCACTCATGATATCCCGGCGAAAACGAGTTCCATCAAGAAGGGGAAGCATCAGTGGAAATACCTGTGAGACAAGAACCCCGCGCAGAATTGAGCTGCGCCGCGGGGTACGCAGGGTAAGCCCTCCATCAGACGTGGGGACAAGGTAAACCTCGGCTAGACGGAGTCTTTTTTCGGACTCGCGCTCGACCTTCGATTCCATTCGATCTTCTCCGATTTGAATTTGATTTCATCGCCTGCCCCATCCGCTCTCCTACGGCTAGGAGGATGGAGCAGGCGACCTGCTCCGCTAGAACCAGACGATGCAACTAGAGGAACTGCACCCGCAGCTGCAGGTACAGGCACATGCGCCACCCACCAGCTCATTGCGCTCCTCAAGGTCTTCAATTTCGAGCAAATCGATCTCCATTATGATCCACCTCCCTTCCTCACTATTAGCGTCGCCACTTCTGCCACCTACCAGGTGTAAACGCAGGTGCAACTCGTGCACGAACACGAACACGAACAGCCACAACCCCAACTGCCGGGAGATTCGCGGCTTTCCAGTAACTCTATGGTCAAAAAATCTTCGACGATTTCAGGTCCATGATCCATGTGTCTTCGCTCCCTAATTCCCTCACTATTATTTTTCTTACGCCCAAGCGACGCAGCATGTGGAGGTGCAACCGCAGCTGCACGTGCATGCGCACACCCCACCGACCAGTTCGCTGCGCTCATCCAGATCTTCGATAATGAGATCGTCAACGATGGACTCTCGCACCAGACTTTGTTCCAATTTGCTCACCTGCTTCCCTTCTCCGGTTGCGGATCACTTTCGCGATGTGATTCTCTATCTCGGCGAGACTGAACTGACCCGCCGAAGTGCTACGCACGTACCAACTTTTATTCACCAAATATCACCCAGGATACTTACATATGGATCATCCTCCCGATGAGGGCAGGACGATGCGTAACTCTGCGATGGGACCGGGTACGGCCGCAGTCACGTCCTCAACCTGACGTCCGTCTGCGAAGAGCACCACAGAGGCAGCGAGTGGAATCTGTCCACCGCCTACGTAGGGGAGAAGCGGCGGATACTGACCAGCCGCGTCGTCGAGAATCTCGCGGTAGGTCACACCTCTACATTGGAACGATGGAGGAACACCCGCCTGGGACCAGATTGACTGGGAAACAAGGACTGTGTATGTAACGACCTCGGCACCCACAAATCAGCCGATCAGAGAGAAAACCAGTTGACTAGACCGATTATCCGCATCGCCCATCTGGCCCACCTGTGGTCTCGTGCAAACCAAATCAGTCTTCATTAGCTGTCCTTTCGACAACCGCTCCAGCGCGGTGCCAGTACGCTAACACAGGCACCGTATTGGTGTCAAGACCCCGTGTTCAAGTCTGAAGTGCAACACTGTGGTCGTGTAATTGTGTGTGTTGCTGGTAGATTTCTGCTGGTGTTGCCCAGCCGAGGTATTTTCGGGGTTGGTTGTTGATCCCGGTGATGATCTCTTGAAGTTCTTCCTCGGTTGTGGTTCGGAAGTCGGTGCGTATAGGTAGGTAGTGTCGGTTCCGAGCGTTGTGGTGCTCGTTAGTTCCGCGTTGCCATGCCGCGCAGGGGTCAGCGAAGTACGTGTCCATACCCCCTGGACTCTCAGCTCGTAGCGGCTGTATACCGTTAAGTGTCCCCGTTGTCCATCGTCACGGGCCGTCGCGCGTGAGGAGGCAGGGCGCTGAAGATCGAGTGCTGTGCTGTGATCTGTCACTCAGCAGTCAGAACGTCTGATTTTTGGGTGATAATGAACCGGCTTGCTCGTTCCACCTCGGTATGAATCCCATCATCCACCGACCTTGCTCCCACGATAGAGTCTGACTCCCCGCGCCCAAACACGGAGCGGTCGTTGATGTGTGCAGGGCGTTCATGGATAGACACCCGGAACAGGGTACGCGATCTTCGCACCTGTCTACCCCGGAATGTACGACGGCATCGCGCGTGCACGGGGCAGGTCGGGACTCACTCTCTCCCGCGCGGTGTTCGGAGGACGGTATCGCGCGTGCACGGAGCAGGTCCTACGGGCTTTACGCACGTCTTTTTGAGGACAGACGGTATCGCGCGTGCACGGAGCAGGTAACCGTGTGACCGGCGTTATTGCCACCGTTGAAACGGTATCGCGCGTGCACGGGGCAGGTCTGAGCCGGGGATAGTTCGGAAACTGGGTCCAGATCGGTATCGCGCGTGCACGGGGCAGGTCGGATGCGAGCCCTCGGCGCCCACAGCGCCTGGATCGGTATCGCGCGTGCACGGGGCAGGTACGAGGTTGAGGTGCTCGTCGTCGGTGGCGGCAATCGGTATCGCGCGTGCACGGGGCAGGTACTGCCACAACTGACGGTGACGCTGGTGGAAGTGGCAGATCCACTGGTAAATCATGTCGCAACTCACCCACATTCGCGACTGGTCCGGAAACTCGAGCCGAGACCTGCCTGCGAATCATCCGGGAGTGTCCACCCCGCCCGGAGCCTGTCTATCACCCACCCCGACCATCCGATCCTGCGCAAACACTCGTGGCCGGTGGGAGTTGGATGCTCGTTTCCGGCACCGGTGCTCTGCCCGTTCTACCCGGTACCGCGTTGTGGCCACCGGGCCAGATATGCAACCGCATATCCCGGAACAGACGATACGACTCGTTTTCGTTCAACGGCACCCAACTTATTCCAGACGTATCTCCCGCAACACCGTGGACACAGACCGACCCAACACCACAGCGATCTGCCGAACAGACTACCCCGCACTCCGCACCCTTCTCGACCTGAACCCACCCAACCAACAACAAATGATCGTCATGTATACCCATAGAAACACAGCCCCTGACTCAGCGAACACGAACATCACCAAGTGCTGCGCTTCTACCCTGAACACGGGCACATCAAAACCAACATGTAGATATGCACGCTTGATGGCATGCGTGTTTGTCAACAGTCCCGATCGACGCGACCGTGAGCTTGCTCCCATTCACTCGCGAGTGTGCACCATCTGCAGATATGAAGTCCAGAGGGGAACCCCATGCTCGAAGCGCGAAAATATTTGCCATACATCCCGCCTGAGTGGCGATATGGACCTCTTCATTGCGTCAATGGAGAAACTCTCCTGGGGGACCCTCTTGGCAGTCACGCAGTAGTTACGGCCGTTGGGCTTTTGTATCGAGACAACAGACAGGATGAGGGCGCAATCGAGTGGAATGAAATATCTGCGATTCAGCTCTCCTGCCGAATACTACGTCTCGTTTGGCTGCACGCCTCATTGATATGGCGACACTAGTAACCACAGCGTTGAGTGGTCAAGTCAAAATACTTGGAGTATACGAGCCGGGGACGCTCGCAATAAAAACAAGAAGCGGGCTGAACTCAAAATGGAAAATCGACTCACTCAAAACAGGAAAATACTGGTTCCCATGTTGAGCTGACTGAGTTCTTTTGGAGATGTTGAGCACGAATGATTCTTTCCATATTATTGCTGGAGCCCCATCTGATGTAAAGCTATGGCGCAGAAGCGTGCTGGCTGTCTGACATTAGAAAACATCAGGCAGCCAGCACGCTTCTGGTCAGATTTCTAAATGCAGCTTGTTCCGCAATCTTTTCCGTTTACGGTGAAGCCGAGCCCAACTAAAACCATGACGCACCTGAAGCTTCCCGAGTTCATCGAGGCTTGGTAAACCACGAGCTTCTAGCTCTTCTGAAATTAGTTCAGCGTTTTCTTGGCCGATCCGCTTGATAACTTCGAAGCTTTGCAACACAGGTTCGGAAGCTAAGGGATGCGCAGCGATAGCAGTCTCAATTTTGTCTAGGTACAGACGCAGCGCTACGTCACGATTCATTTTGTTCACCGACCTAAAGCGCATGCAAGAGCAGCTGTAGAAATTAGTTGAACACTAGAATCGACCGGAATGACAGTGGTCGAACTATCTTGTCCGGGTAAAACTGCTGATCCATCAGAAAGTTGCACCGTTGGACCTAGTACATCATTAGCGGGCAATGATATTTCAAGACTGTCCCCGGAAGGCGCAGTCAGAACTAGCGGAGTTCCCTGGTCGCTGAGAATAGTTATCAAGCCTTCACTCAAAGCGATTGCACCCCCAGTGCGGTACTCTGCGCACTGGCAGCAGGCACCGCAACTCGGTCCGGATCTATGTCCCGAAAACGTTCAACGGAAAGCGCTACCGCGTCCACAGCATCTGAACTGCTGTCATTCGCTTCGATCGCGTAAGCAGGTGAGGCAAACGTTGCTGTCAGCGCGATCGACCCACCAGCCGAGAAAAACAGATTTCCGGTGTTTCGCTTTGACATATCTATCCCCATTTGTTCCTCAGAATTTATGAAGAGTGTAGCATGGCGCAGCATCCAAGAGCAATGTTTTTGCACCGAGCTCATCAAACTGTTACCGACTTATGCTTGGGCCTCGGTGCTGGCTTGGCTGGTGGATTGGTGAGCAGTAGGGCTGTTCCTGCCGGAGTTTGTCTGCACGTTCCTGGGTGATCTTCTCACGGGATACGCAATCGGCTGTGGCCTGGTGCTTCGAGGGGTTGCCGTTCTCTGGCGGTGTGCAGTTTAATCTTTGCCGGGGCCGCAACCTTGCTCGCGTCTCGTGTTTTTTGAGGGGGGCTTGTCCGGTGCGCTGCTTGCTTACTCGTTCAACCCATTGCGTGACATCGTGCGCGCCCCAGGGTGCGCTGTCCCAGTCTTGCTCGGTGCGGCCACGGGCCTGCTCCCACTTCCGCAAGGTTGCCTGATAGCCGTGTGCGGCACAGCGTCGCCCGAACATTCCGGCGCGCTGTAGCTCTTGGTGGGCGTTTGTGGTGACCTCGCGCAGTCGGGCAACCTCGGCCCCAGCCTGCTGTGCCTGATCGCACAGCGCAGCGATGGCTTCGGTGTGTGCCTCACACACGGACGCCTGTGCCGTCTCCGCGGCTTGTTCGAGCGGTGCAGTTCGCCGCCTGCTTCTGGCTCAGCCGTGCAAACTTGCTGGCACCATCATCCCAGACGGCAGCCTGCTGCTCAGCGCGCGCAGCTTGGCGGGTGATCTGGTCAACCTCTGCGGCCACAATCGCCGCGTTGCCGATGACGATCCCGTGCATGTCGTGCTCGACCTGCTTACGAGCTTCGTCGAGGCCGCGGAAGACTCACGCCCATGCGTGACGGTACAGGCGTCGATCACTCCGGTGTCGACCAGATGCTCATGCACGGCGTGGTTGTCTGGTGCGCGGCCGCGTTCATCGACGTGACGGCGATGGTGCTGCGGCCTGCCTGCTGCTCGAGCGCGCGAGTCTCGGCCAACCTGCCCCGTACCTCGTCGGGGGTGGCAGTCTGGATCAGGCCGTGCGCGCAGTTCGTCGCACCACCACCTTCTCGGAGCTGGTACCGGGTAGATCAGGCCGCGCGCGTGCAGTTCGTCGAATATCTGGCCGGGATCGTCGCAGTCGCGCATCCTCAGCGACAGTTCGGCGTGGCCCTCGTCGATCCCGCCGTCCGGGGTGCGGAATCGGCGAACGTCGGCGAAGTCTAGGGAGACGCCCGCGAGCTGTGCCGCATCACCGGAGAACACGAGCGATTCGAGGCGCCTATCGACGGCCGCGCACATCAGCCAGCGACCGCGGGGAACGCTGACGGCCGAGATCATTGAGCACTCCGGCACCGATCACGGCCGGGTCGATCTGTTCTACGGCCTGCCCGTACAGAGTCCGGTCGACGTTCTGCGGGGCAACGGCACCGATAGTGTGGGCCAGGCCCTCGGGGGTCAGCTCGGCGACGGGCTTCTTCGTAGGCCGCTCCTGCGTTCAGGCGTGCGTAGCCCACGCCTGTCACTGGCACGGCCACCTGCAACCCCGAAATGAGCGGGCCGAGGGCGCGTAGCCCACGCCTGTCACTGACGCGGCCCCGGCTCCTGGCCGGGGTGTGCAATCCGCCATTCCATTTCAAGGGCTTCACGGCTCGCGGCTACCTGATTCCGGCGGGCCGAGTGCTCGTCGACAAGGGGATGCGTATTTGGTGATACGGCCGCCGCAACAACATCAAGCGCTGCATCAAGCAACTCAACCAGCTCACCACCCACTACGCCGAACGCACCACCTGTTGCACGCTAACACCGCCGAAACCACCATCTCAGCCGTCATTTTAGACCCCGCCGAAACCCACAGCACAGACGCTACTCACGCGCCACACGAGGCCCCGCGGTCCGCCGCCCTTCGTGCACCACCGTGTACGTATTGCGCAGCGACTCGACTGAACGATCGAAGCTAGCCTGCACAACGCCAATAAAGAGACAGTCCACGATCATGAGTTGAGCGATTCTGCTGCCCAGCGCACCGGAACGAAATCGTGTTTCACGCGCAGCGGTCGAGAGCACAATGTCCGCTGTGCTCGCCAGTCGAGATCCTCTGTGGTTGGTAATGGCAATCGTCACGGCACCGGACTGCTGGGCAACGTCGAGAAAATCAATCGTGTCGGTCGTTTCTCCGGAGTGTGAGACCGCGACAGCCACCGAATCCTGCCGCAGGGTCGCGGCCGAGGTCCACGCTGCGTGCGGGTCCGACCAGTGTATGGCGGTTCGCCCGATGCGGGTCAGTTTCTGCTGCAGGTCGAGGCTTATAAACGAACCAGCGCCGACACCGAAACTCACGATTTGGCTCGCGGCATCCACCGCACTAACCGCCGTTCGAAGCTGAGCGATATCCAGCGTTTTTGCCGTGTCAGCAATCGAGAGCGTCTCAGACAGCGAGATCTTTGCGACGATATCCTCAAGCGAATCGTCACGGTCGATCTCCGCGGCAACAGTCGGCAAACCTGCTGTCGTGATGGACTCACGCTCCACCTCACGAAGCACCGCATTACGCAGGTCACGCACGTGTTGGTAACCGAGTCGCTTGCAGAAACGCACGACCGACGTTGTTGAAACCCCGCACCGCTGGGCCATCTGCGCGATAGACAGGGTGGATGCCGTGCCCGGGTCACGAAGAAAAAGGTCGGCGACCAGTCGCTCACTCGGCTGCAGAGACGGGGCCTGGTCCCTAATTTCTACGAGGATGGCGCGGGCAGAGGTCTCTCGGTGTTCTTGGTGTGACACTGTCGCTCCCTCACGCGCGTAGTCGGCCACGCGCGCATGTATGTTGCACAGTTCGGCAGCGCACTCGTTGAATGTCAGTTTAGTCGGCCACGCGCGCATGTGTGTTGCTGCTCACGCGGGCACCACACGTGCGTATAGAATTTTATTACATACCTGTGGCAATTAGTGTACATTTAGTACGCACTGCGAGACCTGCGTATACACACCCACCCGCACATACACACCCAGATCAACGATGCTCTTGACCTGTCACAGCTGGCCGAGACATCCCAGCCCGGAGGTTCTTGTGAAAAGTAGTAGTCGGCACCTACGCAGCGTCATCAGCACTGTCGGATTGACAACGACGATCGCCCTCACCCTCACGGCCTGCGGCCCGTCAAGCACATCGTCCACAACCCCCAACGCGGGTACCTCCACGGGATCACTCGTTGTCGGAATTACCACCGACCCCGACACCCTCTTCCCCTGGAAGGCGACACAGTTCCAGGCCGTCAATATCGCTCAGAACCTGTACGGCACACTCACGGAGTTCGACAGAGACCTCAATGTTGTGCCGGGCCTTGCCCAGTCGTGGGATACCTCAGCAGACGGCAAGACCATAACCTTCCACCTGCGCACCGGCGCCACCTTTGCCAGCGGCGCACCCTTCGACTCCGCCGCTGTGAAATACTCACTCGACACCATCAATGACCAGGCCACGGCGGCTGTCGCGCGGAGCTCGCTCGCCTCGGTCACCGCGATCACGGCGACAGACGCACACACCGTCACGCTGACCCTGTCGGCACCGGACGCCGCGCTGCCCGCAAACCTCGCAAGCATCAACATGGCGATTCTGCCACCAGGAGCGACCGAACAGTCCATCAGCACAAAGCCGGATGGCACGGGAGCCTTCACCCTCAGCGACCGCAAGCCGAGCCAGTCAATCACGCTCGCGGCGAACCCCACGCACTGGAGTGGCGCACCAAAGTTGACCAGGGTTGAATACCGAATCATCCCGGATGAGTCCTCCATCGTGTCGGCAATGCAGTCCGGAAACGTGCAATTCGCGGTTCTCAACGACCCGCTCGTGGCCAAGACCGCCCGGAGTGACAAGATCTCTGTCAGCAAAACGCCACAGTTGAGCTACCACGCACTCCAGCTCAATGCGAGCCGAGGTGTCCTGTCTGATGTAAACGTTCGGCTCGCCATTCAGTGCGCGATCGATCGCCAACAGGTTATCGATACAGCAGCGCTCAGCGAAGGCACCGTCACGGGTCCGATCACCTCACCGGCATACCTCTCCGACCCGAAGGCACGCCCCTGCCCAACCCGTGACCTCACGAAGGCAGCGGACTATCTCGCAAAAGCGGGTAAGTCCGCGGGGGTTACCGTCAACACCATCGTGTCGCAGGGCGAGTACGCCACCTCGGTCAACGAGGCGCAGAACCTCAAGGCTCAGCTCGCCGACGCGAAAATCACGCTCAACCTCGAGGTGCTCGACTCTGACGCCTATGTCAAAAGCTGGGTCGCAGCCGATTTTGACGCGGCAGTCGCTTTGAACGGTGGACGTCCAGACCCGGACGGCATGTACGGTCGCTACTTCACAAGCACCGGCAACCTCAACAAGGTCGCGGGCTACAGTTCTCCTGCGCTGGACGCCCTGTTCGCCCAGGGCAAGAGCACAACCGATCCGGCGGTGCGCAAAGACATCTACACCAAGGTGTCTGCCGAACTCGAAAACAATGCAGCGTGGATCTGGATGTTTACCAGCTACAGCTACACCGCAACCACCTCGGGAGTGCGAGGATTCATCCCCATGGCAAACGGCTCGCTACAGTACCTCTGGTTAACCACAAACTAGTTGCAGCGGCCGGTGGCACGATCATCGCGGTCGCGCCACCGGCCAACCCGGTCCGGGACATCCACCGGCCACACCCCCACCCACCGGCCTAGACCTCGGGACCAACGTTGCTACCACACCTGCTGAGAAACCGTCTCGTGCGGCGAACCCTCACCTCGCTCGGCACCGTCTGTGGTGTCGCAGTCTTCGTGTTCGTCATGCTCCGAGCACTGCCCGGCAACCAGATAATCGCGGGTTTTGGAACCGAAGCTGCCGCCCTCACCCCTGCCCAACGAACCGCATTAGAGGCGTACTACGGTCTCGACAAACCACTCATTGTGCAATTTTTCACCTGGATTGGCGGAGTGGTCACCGGTAACCTGGGCTACTCGGCGAGCGCCAATCACAGCGTGTTGGAGCTGACCGCTCACTCGCTTCCGGTCACCCTCGAACTCGCCCTCATCTCGATTGTCATCGCCTTCCTCATTGGTGTCCCGCTGGGCATGTTTTCGGCCTCAAAACCCGATTCAATTCGGGATGCCACTGGGCAGGTGATCGGCCTCGCCGGACTGTCCATCCCGTCATTCTTGCTCGCAACCGCCCTGTTGAGTTGGCTCTCCTCCTCGCTAGGGTTCAACCCGAACGGCGCGGGCTACGCTACTCTCACGGAGAATCCCGAGCTCAACCTGAAACAGATGCTGCTACCCGCACTCGTGTTGGGATTCGGAATCGCAGCCCCCATCATGCGCACAACCCGCACCGCTGTGCTGGATGTGCGGTCGCTCGACTTCGTCCGTACCGCCCGGGCCAAGGGAGTACCACCGCGACGACTTCAGTTCGTACACGTACTCGGCAATGCCCTGCTGCCGATCATCACCATGACCGGCTTGCAATTCGGCTACCTGCTCGGTGGTGCGGTCGTTGTCGAGCAAATCTTCTCCCTCCCGGGCATTGGTCGTCAGGTTCTCATCGGCATTCAACACAAGGAGTATGCCGTCGTGCAAAGCACTGTGCTTGTCATTGCGGTGCTGTTTGTCATTGTGAATCTTGTGACTGACCTTCTCTATCGGATGATCGACCCAAGGGTTCGTGCAGAATGACCGCGATAATGACACCGACCGCGACCGCCGACAGCACCGTCCTTCGTCGACTCCTACTGATCTTCCGCAGCCGGAGTGGGCTCATCGGAACCATCCTCGTTGGTCTTTTACTTCTGTTCAGCCTGGCATCCGCGTTCGGTCTTCTCCCCTACGACCCCATCGCGCAAAACCCCGCGGTTCGCCTCCGGGCGCCGTCCGGAGGCCACCTGTTTGGGACGGATCAGTTTGGTCGGGATGTCTTCTCGCGTGTCATGTCTGGAACAGCCAGTTCGATGCTCATCGCGGTGGTCGCGGTTGGCTTTGCCACGCTTGTCGGAACACTCAGCGGAGTGACGGCTGGTTTCTTCCGTGGCCCGTCTGACGGTGCCATCTCCGGTGTCGCGAATGTGCTTTTTGCGTTCCCACCCCTACTGCTCGCGCTGTCATTGGCTTCCGTGTTTGCCCGCAACTGGTTCACCATCGCCATCGCCATCGCGGTTGTCTATGTCCCGATCTTCATCCGAGTCACACGCGGCCCCGTGCTTGCGCTCCGTGAGATGGACTACGTGCGTGCCGCCACGAGTATCGGTCAACGACCCTCCGCGATCATGTTCCGGCACGTACTGCCCAACATTGCACCGATCATCATCGTGCAGGTGACCCTGTCGCTCTCGTGGGCGGTGCTCACCGAGGCATCCCTCAGCTTTCTGGGTCTGGGGGCACCACCCCCCACCGCATCCCTGGGGTCGATGGTGTACGAGGCCCGCGCCCTCGTCACCGTGGCACCGTGGACCATGGTCGCGCCCGGTGCCATCGTCGTTCTGCTCGTCGTGGGGCTCAACCTGCTGGGCGACGGTCTCCGTGATGTTTTTGATCCCCGAAATCGAGGAAATCAATGAGCCACACTGCCGAAGACCTCGGTCTGCTCGCCACCGAGGCGAGCGATCCCCGATTCGCGAACCTCGACACCCTGAGCGTCGCGGAGCTTGCGATTCTTATGAACACCGCCGATCACACGGTGTCGTATGCGGTTGCCGCCGCCTTCACCACCATCGTGCCCGCCATTGAGGCAGCCTCCGAACGGATGGCGGGCGGCGGGCGACTCATCTATGTCGGTGCGGGCACGGCCGGCCGAATGGGGGTGTTGGATGCCTCGGAGTGCCCGCCAACCTTCAATACCCCCCCCGACCGGGTATTCGCCATCATGGCCGGCGGTCCAACTGCGATTGAATCACCCGTCGAGGGCGCAGAAGACGATGCCGAAGCCGGTGCGGCCGCCATCGACCGGGTGCAGGTTGAACCACAGGATACCGTCATCGGAATCGCCTCCAGTGGCCGCACCCCGTTTGTTGTGGCCGCGGTTGCACGCGCCCGGAGCCGCGGTGCGCTCACCATCGGGCTCTCGTGCAATATTGACACCCTCCTCAGCGACACTGCCGAGCACGGCATTGAGGTCAACGTCGGACCGGAGGTACTTGCGGGCTCAACCCGCCTGAAATCAGGAACGGCGCAAAAACTGGTGCTGAACATGTTCTCGACAATCGTGATGGTGCGACAGGGCAAGGCCTATGGCAACCTCATGGTTGATCTGAAACCGAGCAACCACAAGCTTCGAGAACGGGCGACACGAATCGTCGCGAGCATTGCGCACGTCACGCCGAAGGCCGCGCGCGCCGCCCTGGAGGCATCCGGATACGACGTCAAAATTGCGTGCGTGACCCTTGTTCGCGGTGATGACCTCGCGGCCGCGACGCAGCGTTTGGAAAAGACGGGCGGATACCTTCGCCGCGCCCTGGAGGAGGACTAATCATGCGCATTCTGGGAATGATCTCCGGCACCTCGCACGACGGGATCGACTGTGCCGTCGTCGAGTTCACCGAGCAGAACGGTGCCGTGACGGGCACGCTCCGGTACGAGACATCCGTGCCCTACAGGCCAGAGCTGCGAAAACGACTCAGTGCCGCGTTGCCGCCGACACCCACAACGCTCAGCGAAATATGCCAGCTCGACACGCTCATCGGTCAGGCATTCGCGGATGCCGCGGAGGCTGCAACAACAGCGGTAGGTGGCGTGGATGCCGTGTCTTCGCACGGTCAGACGGTGTACCACTGGGTCGACGGTGACCGCGCGCGCGGAACCCTGCAAATCGGGCAACCCGCGTGGATCGCGGAACGGATCCAGGCCCCGGTGGTGTCGGATGCCCGAATCCGCGACATCACGGCGGGTGGACACGGTGCCCCCCTCGTGTCGTTCCTCGATGATCTGCTCTTGCGCGGTCACGCAGGAACAGCGGCCGCGCTCAACCTCGGTGGCATTTCCAATATGACGGTGATCACCGGTGATCACGTCACCGCCTATGACATTGGTCCAGCCAATGCGCTCATTGACGCGGTGATCGTCGCCCACCACCTCACCCCGCACGGTTATGACGATGGTGCCCGCATCGCGCAATCAGGCCGAGTGGATGACGCGCTGCTCACGCAGCTTCTCAGCGATCCGTACTACGCACGACCGACACCAAAGAGCACGGGCAAGGAACACTTTCACCTCGGATACGTGCAGGAGCAGCTTGCTGTGCTGGGGCATCCGGTGGACACCGTGGACCTTGTCGCAACCCTCACCGAGTTGACCGTGCGAACGATCATCGCTCAGGTTGTGCAGCAGGGGGTGAGCTTCCTGGTCGTGTCAGGCGGCGGTTGCCGCAACCCCCTCATGCTGCAGGGTCTACGACAAGGGCTTCCCGGCGTCGAGGTCGTGCTGAGCGATGAACTCGGGGTGCCGACCGAGAGCAAAGAGGCAATTCTGTTTGCCCTCATTGGCTGGTGCACGCTGCACGGGGTTCCCGCGATCGTGCCCAGCGCGACGGGTGCCCGCGTGGCCCGAATTCTTGGCACCATTACACCCGGTGCTGGGCCGCTGATCATGCCAACCCCGGTCACCGCCATAACCTCACTGACGCTCACAGCCTCGCAATGACCCTGCAGATCCGTGTGGCAACCCGTCGTGATCTCGACAGTATCGTCACGGTCTTCCTCGCGTGCTGGCACAACAGCTACCGCAGCCTTCTTCCGGCCGCAACCATTACCGCGATGACCGAGGTTCGGGCGCGCGAGCTGTGGGCTGCTCGTTTTGTCAACGACGGCCGCACCGAGGGAGAATCCGCTGATCAGAGGTACCGCGAGTCGGCTGGCTCGGTGGCCACTGACGACAACCCGAATCCCGTGGTGGTTCTGGTCGCGGCGCGCGGTTCTGATGTGCTGGGAGTGACCCGGTATTCTCGCAACGATCGCAGCCCGCGCACCGGGTTCGTGCATTCCCTGTACGTCTCGCCACGGGCGCAGGGAACAGGTGCCGGATCCGCGCTGTTGCGACGGGCGGAGGCCGACATGGGTGTGTGGGGATTCACCTCCGCCGTGCTGTGGGTGTTTGCCGCCAACGATCCGGCACTCGGCTTCTACCGGCATCACGGATGGATGCCCGACGGTACGAGCCGCAGCCAGCTTGAGTTTGGTGTGCCCGAACTCCGGTTGCAGAAGGTGCTCTCGCACCACGATCAGGATGCCCCGTGACAGCGCTCCTGGATAGCACCCGTGCCACCGCCACCGCCGAGGCGCTCATCGCCACGCCGAACGGCCCGCCCGGGTCCCTCGTGGGCATCCGGCACCGTAACCGCACGGTTTTGGCCGCAACCGGAGCCTGTAACAGCAGTGGCGACCCACTGACCACCGAGACGATCTTTGATCTGGCCTCGCTCACAAAGATCGCCGTGACAACCACACTCCTCCGACTCGCCACCCTCGGCTCACTGCGGTGGGATGATCTGCTCGGTGACTACCTACCCGGCACGGCGTGCCATCCAGACACCACACTGCGGGACCTTCTCACGCACCGCGCGGGTCTCTGGGAATGGCAGCCTCTCTATCTCGCGAACGACGATCCGTGGTGCGCGCTGACCCGGCTACCGCTGCGCTATCGCCCGCGCACCGCCCGCCACTACTCCGACCTCGGATTCTTGTTGGCCGGGCGCGTCATCGAAAAGGTCACCGGCACGCACCTTGCCGATGCGATGACGCAGTTTCTGACAGAGCCGCTCGGGATGTCCCACACCGGATACGGGCCGGTTCGAGGTCCTGTCGCGGCGAGTTCGTGCGGTGATGCGAGTGAACGCGAGATGGTGGCCTCCGGTTCCCCGTATCCGATGGTGCTCAGCGGTGCGACACTCAGGCAGGCCGAGTTTCCGTGGCGTGAGCAAGAGCTGATCGGCGAGGTCAACGACGGTAATTGTGCTCACGCCTTCGGCGGTGTCGCCGGACACGCGGGGCTGTTCGGCACCGCGAATGACCTGCTCGTGCTCGCATCGGCGCTCGCCACAGCCGCAGCACCCCCCGATCGTGCGACCACTGCACGATCGGGTGCCCCAGAACTCTGGTCGAGGGCACTGACCGTCGATACGTGCAGGGATGGCCCGGACCTCGGCCAAGCACTCGGGTGGCGCAGCCGTGACATCCTGCTGCCGGACGGTGTTCACCGGCTGCTCTGGCATCCCGGATTCACGGGTGTTGCCGTGGGCTTCATCCCGGATGCCGATATTGCTCTTGTCATGTTGACAAACCGGCTGCTTACTCCCCGCCCCGTTCCGACCGATGAACTCTGGCAGAGGGTCTGTGCCGGGTTGTTGGGCGCAACAGCCCACACGACATCCGCGCGGCCCGTGTCGGCACCCTAAACCAGACACGACACAGCACACACTGAAGAGAGTGGACATGACAACGACAACGCCGATCCTGCGCATCAGCAACCTCTCGGTCGGTTTCCAGAGCGCATCGACACTGGTGCCCGCCGTCGAGGATGTCTCCATTGACGTTGCGGCCGGGGAAACCGTCGCAATCGTCGGTGAATCCGGTTCCGGTAAGTCAACCACCGCGGCCGCCATCACTCGGCTACTGCCGGAGAACGGTCACATCACGGGTGGTAGCATCCGGTTTGACGGGCGCGATCTTACGACCCTGCCCGTGAATGAGCTCATCCGGCTGCGCGGCGCGGAAATTGGGATGGTGCCGCAGGATCCCATGTCCAACCTCAATCCGCTTATCCGCATCGGTCACCAGATTGGTGAAGCGCTCGATGTTCACGGTCGCACCTCGGGTAAGGCAACGCAGGCTCGGGTCATTGAGCTGCTCGAGACGGTGGGAATTTCAGATGCCCCGCGGCGCGCGCGGCAGTATCCGCACGAGTTTTCCGGGGGTATGCGTCAGCGGGTTCTCATCGCGATGGGGCTCGCCTGCGGCCCGAGGCTGCTCATTGCAGACGAGCCGACATCGGCACTGGATGTGACGGTGCAGCGACGCATCCTTGATCAGTTGGATACGCTCACCTCGGAGCTGGGAACCGCGGTGCTGCTCATCACTCACGACCTCGGTCTCGCGGCCGAGCGTGCCGACCGGATCGTCGTCATGTTTCGCGGTCGGATCGTGGAAACGGGCAGTTCGCGGCAGGTGCTGACCGACCCGCAGCACGACTACACGCGGCGGCTCATCGCGGCGGCACCAAGCTTGCAGACAACTCCGGTGCCACGGCCTGTCACCGCGGCGGCTCCGCTCGTTGAGGTACGCCACCTGGGCAAGGTTTACCCTTTGCGTTCAGCCAGAGTCGGTGAACCCACCACCTTCACCGCGGTCGACGGTGTGAGTTTCACCATCCCCCGCGGAACGACCACCTCCATTGTCGGCGAATCTGGTTCTGGTAAGTCCACGACCGCAAACCTCATCCTGGGCCTGGATGCCCCGAGCAGTGGCTCCATTCTCGTTGACGGGGTCGATCTTGCCGCACTCAGTCGGCGTGACATGTTTGCGCTGAGACGTCGAGTGCAGCCGGTGTTCCAAAACCCGTATGCCTCACTTGACCCGCGGTACACGATCGAACAGTCGATCACGGAACCGTTGCGAGTGCACCGGGTGGGCTCTGCGGCATCCCGACGAGAGCGTGTCTGTGAGCTTCTCGACCAGGTGGCCTTGCCGAGGGAGCTGGCCTCCCGGCTCCCGCACGCTCTCTCGGGCGGCCAGCGGCAGCGCGTCGCGATTGCCCGGGCGCTCGCGCTGAAACCAGACCTTGTTATCCTCGACGAGGCCGTATCGGCTCTCGATGTGATCGTGCAGGCGCAAATTCTTGACCTGCTCGCCGATCTGCAGCAGCGGCTCGGGCTCACCTATCTTTTTATCAGCCACGATCTCGCCGTCGTGCGACTGATCTCCGACGAGGTTCACGTCATGCAGCGCGGGCGGATCGTGGAAAGCGGCACGCCCGGCCAGATCTTCGGCTCACCACGGAACACCTACACGCGGGAACTACTCGCCGCCATTCCGAGGCACTGACTCCGACACACCGGCACTCCCAGCCTCCCGGCGTCGGTGCCGGGCGGCCATGATCCAGGCCACCGCTCCGACCGCAAGAAGCACGCCGATCACCAGCGCGAATCCTGTCAGCAGGGGTGTGGCATCGGTGGCCGGGGTTGATGCTGGTGCCAACGCCGGTGCATTCGAGGCCGCCGCCGAGCACGAGGGTCGAGACAGGGTACCGGTCGCGGTAGTGGCCGTCGCGGTGGGGTGGTAGCTGAAGGTGTATGTTCCAGACACCGGATGACCGTCGTCGGAGACGACCTGCCAGTTGACGGTGTAGGTACCGGTGGCCCCGAGCGTAACGGGCACGCTCACAACCTGATCGCGGGCGGTGGGACAGCCGGTTTCATAGTGATGCTGATCCGGTCCGATAACCTCCACGATCGCAGAGACATCCTCCGACAGGATAAGCACCGGTTCGTTGAAGCTTAGACTCACGCGGCTCAGCGGCTCTGTGCTCACCGACCCGGGTGCCGGTGAACTCTCCTGCAACTGGGCGTGAGCGCTCGCACCTGTCGCCGGGGCGAACACGAGCACAGCTCCGAGCACAACCGATAGTGCCGCCCGTGCTCGGGCCCGTCGAGTCGTGATGCGGGGCCCGAGCGGCACGACCGGTGACTGGGGTGACTGCGTGTTCATTGGGCGGGCCGCCCCACGCTCGCCACACCGCTGTGCCCACCGGCAACAGATTTCTGCACCTTCGCGAGAAAGTACTCGTGGAATCGGTAGTCCCCCATTATCTCGGGGTGGAAGCTCGTGCCGAGCAGGTGTCCCTGTTCTACGGCAACGACCCGACCGTCTTCGAGCCGGGCGAGCGCAGTCACCGCCGGTCCGAGCGATTCCACCACCGGAGCGCGAATAAACACGGCGTGCACGGGAGGTGCGCCGAGTAGGGGGATATCCAGGTCGGTCTCAAAGGACTCGTTTTGCGAACCGAAGGCGTTACGGCGCACGGTGATGTCGAACCCGCCGAGAGTCTGCTGGTCGGTGAGCCCGTCGAGCACCCGATCAGCGAGCAGGATGAGTCCGGCACAGGTACCGTAGGCGGGCATTCCCGCCGCGATCGCCACCCGCAGCGACGTAACGAGTCCAGACATCCGGGCAAGCTTGTCCATGACGGTCGATTCGCCACCGGGCAGCACGAGTCCGGCGATCCCGCTGAGGTCTTCGGGGCGACGCACACGGATGACCCGAGCGCCGAGCTCTGTGAGCATTCGGGCGTGCTCTCGAAAGTCGCCCTGGAGCGCGAGCACACCGATGCGCGGAGCATCCGGGCTCTCATCGGTCGCGACAACACCCGGCCACCCGGTCGCGGCGACTCCGTCTCGATGCTCTGTCATGACCCGGTCACGACGCAGAGTGTGAGCACCCGTCACCATCCGCGGTCAGCAAGCCGGTGCGGAGCCGCCAGATCAGCAACGTTAATGCCAACCATTGCCTCACCGAGTCCGCGAGACACCTCGGCGATGACCGTCGGATCGTCGTAGAACGTTGTTGCTTTAACAATCGCCGCCGCCCGCGCCTGCGGGTTGCCAGACTTGAAGATCCCCGAACCAACAAAGACACCGTCGGCACCGAGCTGCATCATCATTGCGGCATCCGCCGGGGTTGCGACTCCGCCCGCGGTGAAGAGCACGACCGGGAGGGCACCCAGCTCTGCGACCTCGCGCACCAGCTCGTAGGGCGCTTGCAGTTCTTTCGCGGCAACGTACAGCTCGTCAGGACTCTTCGCGGTGAGCGCGCGAATCTCGGCGGTGATGGTGCGAATATGCTTGGTTGCTTCCGAGACGTCCCCCGTGCCGGCTTCACCCTTGGAACGAATCATCGCGGCTCCCTCGGTGACGCGCCGCAGTGCCTCTCCCAGGTTGGTGGCACCACAGACAAACGGTGTCGTGAACTGCCACTTGTCGATGTGGTTGGCGAAGTCGGCGGGCGAGAGCACCTCGGATTCGTCGATGTAGTCAACGTTGAGCGCCTGCAACACCTGTGCCTCAACAAAGTGTCCGATGCGCGCCTTTGCCATAACCGGGATGGAGACCTCGGCGATAATCGAGTCGATGAGGTCGGGGTCGCTCATTCGCGCGACACCACCCTGGGCCCGAATATCCGCGGGCACCCGCTCGAGCGCCATGACCGCGACCGCGCCGGCATCCTCCGCGATTCGAGCCTGCTCAGCGGTGACAACGTCCATAATGACACCGCCCTTGAGCATGTCAGCCAGGCCGCGTTTCACGCGGGTGGAACCGGTGTGAGCGGTGGTGGAGGGGTCTGATGCTGTTGCCATAGTCACCATCCTATTCCGGCAATCGGGTTATTCGACGCCCAAATATTCCGCCCACACCTACATCGGCCACGCCGCAGCGAAAGCCGCACGGACATCCCCCAACAACCGGGGAATCGCCTTGGTCCGGGCGATGATCGGGAAGAAGTTCGCATCCTGTGCCCAGCGCGGAACAATGTGCTGGTGAAGGTGTTCCGCGATCCCGGCACCCGCAATCTTGCCCTGGTTCATTCCGATATTGAACCCGTCACAGTGCGACACCTGCTGGATCACCCGCATGGCGGTCTGGGTGAGTTCGCCAATCTCGGCAACCTCGGTCATGTGTGCGTCGGAATAGAGGGAAATGTGGCGGTACGGACACACAAGAATATGGCCGCTGTTGTACGGGTAGAGATTGAGCAGCACGTAAGCGTGCACCCCGCGGTGCACGATGAGCGCTTGCTCATCGGTCATGTCGGGAGCCCCGCAAAACGGGCAGTCATCCGGGTCTTGTCCATCCTGCAGGTACACGAGTCGGTGGGGGGTCCACAGCCGCTGAAAGGCGTCCGGGATGCCTCCAAATCGCGCCGACCCGTCGGACACAACACCCGCGGCAAACTCATCCACCCCCTCGGGCGCAGCATCCCGCGCCTCACCGCGTTGTTCGGTCATGCCGGCAAATCTCCCCTCGAGACAACCTGCAACCGACCGGCGATGGCCGCCTGGATGCGCCGCGCCGCGTTAGCGAGCGCCACACCGTTCTCCTGACTGCCGTCACGGTAGCGGAAACTCACCGTACCGGCGGCACGATCATTCTCGCCCGCAATGAGCAACAGCGGCACCTTCTGCTTCGTGTGCGTGCGGATTTTTTTCTGCATCCGATCATCACTGGTGTCGAGTTCGGCCCGCACGCCGGATCGCCGCAGTCGGTCGATGATGTCGTGCAGGTAGGGCTCGTATTCTTGAGCAACCGGAATTCCCACAACCTGCACGGGTGAGAGCCACAGCGGGAATGCACCCGCGTAGTGCTCGATCAGCACCCCGAAGAATCGTTCAAGCGACCCAAACTTTGCGGAGTGAATCATGACCGGTTGCTGTCTGCTGCCATCGGCTGCGGTGTATTCCAACCCGAACCGGGCCGGCTGGTTAAAGTCATACTGAATGGTTGACATCTGCCAGGTGCGCCCGATCGCGTCACGTGCCTGTACCGATATCTTCGGTCCGTAAAAGGCCGCACCGCCCGGGTCAGGCACCAGTTCCAGTCCGGATGCCTCGGCCACCCTCCGCAGCACGGTAGTCGCGTCATCCCATTCCCGGTCGGTGCCGATGAACTTGTCAGAGGAACCGCGGGTTGACAGTTCCAGATAAAAGTCCTCGAGGCCAAAGTCGCGCAGCAGGCTCAGCACAAAATTGAGCAGGTGTTCCACTTCACCGGGAGCCTGTTCCTCGGTGACGTAGCTGTGCGAGTCGTCCTGGGTAAGACCGCGCACCCGGGTGAGGCCCTGCACGACACCCGATTTTTCGTATCGGTAGACAGTGCCGAACTCAAAAAACCGCAGCGGCAGCTCTCGATACGAACGCCCCCGAGAAGAGAAAATTAGGTTCTGCATGGGACAGTTCATTGCCTTGAGGTAGTACTCGCTGTTTTCGAGCCTCATCGGTGGGAACATCGTGTCGGCGTAGTACGGCAGGTGACCGGATGTCTCGAAAAGTGTCGCCTTCGACACGTGCGGCGTGGAGACATACTCGAAGCCTTCTTCAATGTGCCGCCGCCGCACGTAGTCTTCCATCTCGCGCTTGATGACCCCGCCCCTGGGGTGAAACACCGGCAGACCAGACCCAATCTCCTCTGGAAATGAGAACAGGTCAAGCTCAGCCCCGAGTCTGCGGTGATCGCGCTTCGCGGCCTCTTCCTGCTGGAGCTGATACTCGCGCAACTGATCCTTGCTCGGCCACGCGGTGCCGTAGATTCGCTGCAGCTGTGGGTTTTTCTCCGATCCCCGCCAGTAGGCGGCGGCCGAGCGGGTCAGCGCCCAGCCGTGACCGATCATGCGGGTATTCGGAAGGTGCGGCCCCCGACAGAGGTCCTTCCACACCACCTCACCGGTGGCCGGATTAACGTTGTCGTAGATCGTCAGTTCGCCACCACCGACCTCAACGTTCTCGTTGTCATCGCCGGTTGCGGCGGCACCTTTCAGACCGATGAGCTCCAGCTTGTACGGCTCGCTCACCAATTCGGCACGTGCCTGCTCCTCGGTCACAACCCGCCGGATGAATCGCTGCCCGGCCTGCACGATTCGACCGGCCTCCTTCGTGATCGCAGCGAGGTCCTCCGGCGTAAACGGTGTCACGACATCGAAGTCGTAGTAGAAGCCGTCGGTAATGGGCGGGCCAATCCCGAGCTTGGCCTCCGGGTTTACTCGCTGCACCGCCTGCGCAATGACATGCGCCGCAGAGTGACGCAGAATGCTCAGGCCCGCGGGTGATTCGATTGTGACCGGCTCCACCACATCATCGTCGGTGATCGAGGTGGCAAGATCGGTCACCTCACCGTTCACGCGCATCGCAACCACTGATCGATCCTTGAAACGTGCAAAGCCGTCAACCACTCTGGGTAACTCCTTGAATCTCGAACCACGGAATCATACACCGCGCTAACCGGTCTTACGCGCTGACTACAAATGTAGGCTAGGACGCGCACGTTGCACGCTACGACTGGCGCGCAGTCGGAAAGGGGCGACCATGACACGAGGAACGCAGATACGGTGCCCTCGCTCGGGTCGGCAGAGACACAGGGTGTCCGTGGCGCGAGGAGCAGGAGCCCTCCTCCTGGGCGCTGTTGTCCTGCTCTTTACCGGCTGCACCCCGGCGAACACACCGCCATCTTCCACCGAGCCACAGCAACCGGAGCTCTCTGCGTTCGTTGGGCACTGGGTAGCGACCTCTCCCACGACGGCCTTTCTCCGGGTCGCCTCCGACGGATCGGTGACGGGGCATGATGGCTGTAACGCGGTCACCGGCTCGGCGACGGTGGTTGGCGGCGTGCTACAGGTGTCGCGCGGATTGGACACTCTCAAAGCGTGCACCGGGGTAGACACCTGGCTCAGCAAGATCGGAACAGCCCGGGTGTCCGGCGACACCCTCACGGTCTATGACAGCACCGACTCAGTGATCGGCACGCTCCGCCGTGGCTGAGCCGAAGAACAGGAGCGAATCCTCCGGTTGCCCCGCGAGCACTCGACATCTGCACACGGGCCGAATCCCCGTTGTTCAGATCACACCCGCTGCACCCGAACCCGGATGCCTTCCCAAAGCCTACGAGAACGAAGTGGTGCCGTTTCGGGCTACCGTGTTTCGCGAAGGACACAGCGCGGTTGGAGCGCTCCTCACACTGACCAGCCCCGTCGGCACAACCCAAACCCTGCGAATGCAGCAGATCCCACCCGGCACCGACCGGTGGCAGGCCCTCACACAGGTGAACGAGACGGGACTCTGGCGCTGGCGGGTAACCGGTTTTGACGACGAAATCAGCACCTGGCAGCACGATGCATCCCTGAAAATCGACGCCGACACTGACGTGGAACTCATGTACGAGATCGGCGCCCGCCTGTGCGAGCGGGCAGCAGCCGAGACATCCCGACCGCTGTCAGCCCGAACCGCCCTGACGGCGATTGCCCGCCAGCTGCGCACCCCCCCACTGTCGGCGTGCGAGGCAACACACCGTCGCGCGCTCATCGACAGCCCCGTGTTTGACGAGTTCACCCTCCGCCCGCTCACAACACTCACTCACGAATCGCCCGAACATACCCTCCTCGTTGAGCGCCGCGCCGCCGGGGTGGGCTCCTGGTACGAGTTTTTTCCCCGCTCCGAGGGAGCGCATCAGCGCCGGGATGGCTCGTGGAAAAGCGGCACCTTCCGAACCGCCGCACAGCGGTTGGACGCAATTGCGGCAATGGGATTCGACGTGGTCTACCTGCCACCGATCCACCCCATCGGGCTCACCAATCGGAAAGGACGCAATAACAGCACAACGGTGCTACCGGGCGAGCCAGGCTCGCCGTGGGCAATCGGAGGGCCGCTGCCCGACGGCACAGCCGGTGGGCACGATGCCGTGCACCCCGACCTCGGCACGCTCGCCGACTTTCGTACGTTCGTGCGGCGCGCCGCCGAGCTCGGGATTGAGGTGGCGCTCGACCTTGCGCTACAGGCTTCGCCCGATCACCCGTGGCTCAGGGAGCATCCTGAGTGGTTCACCACCCTGCCGGACGGCACAATTCAGTATGCCGAAAACCCACCGAAAAAATATCAGGACATCTACCCCCTCAACTTCGATAACGACCCCGAGGGGCTCTTCGCCGAGGTGGTACGCATTGTTCGGCACTGGTTGAAGCAGGGCGTGCGCATCTTCCGTGTTGACAACCCGCACACGAAACCACTCGCGATGTGGGAACGGCTCATTGCAACGATCAGGGCGGATGACCCGGGTGTTATCTTCCTCGCCGAGGCATTCACCCGACCCGCGCTCATGCAGGCGCTTGCGGCGGTGGGGTTCCAGCAGTCGTACTCGTATTTCACCTGGCGGAACACTCGTGCCGACCTCGCAGAGTTTTTCACCCGGGTGTCCCAGGAAACCGCCGACTTTATGCGCCCCAACCTCTTCGTTAACACCCCGGACATTCTCAGCGAATATCTGCAGCACGGCGGCCGTGCGGCCTTTGCGATTCGCGCAACCCTCGCCGCGACGGCAGCTCCGCTGTGGGGGGTCTACTCCGGTTTTGAACTCTGTGAGGCCGTTGCCCGCCCCGGATCTGAGGAGGCGATCGACAACGAGAAGTACGAGTATAAACCGCGCGATTTTGCGGCGGCAGATGCCGCGGGCACATCGTTGTCGCGGTACCTGGGCACTCTCAATCACATCCGCCGCGAACACCCCGCGCTCGGGCAACTCCGCAACTTCCAGGCGCACCACAGCGACGATGAGTCGATCTTCGTGTACACGAAGCATCTTGACGGTGCCTTCACACCCGATGGCACACCGGATTCGCTCATCATCGTTGTCACTCTCGACCCGCACAACGCGGTGACCAGCAGAGTGCACCTCGATCTGACGGCGCTGGGGATGGCCCCGGGCACGCCCTTTACGGTCGAAGACCTACTGACGGGCGATCTCTGGCAGTGGAGCGACACGAACTATGTTCGGCTGGACCCGTCCGTGCACGTTGCGCACATCCTTCGGGTGACCGGATCATGACACAGCACCGAGCCACCCCCGCCCCCGTCATCGCCGACGACGAACTGCGAGCACTGGCCGAGGGGTATCACGCGTCACCGCACTCGGTGCTCGGGCAGCATCCACTCACCGGTGCCGGGCTGCACCGCGCTGAGTCGCACACCATGATCCGCACCCGTTGCCCGCTCGCCACGAGTGTGTCCGCCGAGTTCGCGAACGGGCAGTCGTTCCCCCTGCAGCACATCGGTTACGGTATCTGGTCGGGCGTGTGCGGTGTGAGGTTTGCGCCCTATCGCATTCACGCGCGTTACGGCACGGGCCACGAGGCATCCGTCTGGACCACAGACGACCCATACCGCTTCGCGCCGACGATCGGGGAACTCGACCTCCACCTCATCGCTGAGGGAAGGCACGAACAGCTGTGGCAGGTGCTGGGTGCACACTCGCGCACAATGCCCGGTGTTGACGGGGATATCACGGGCGTGGCCTTCACCGTGTGGGCACCGCACGCACGCGCCGTGCGAGTCGCGTGTGAGGCCAACCAGTGGGACAGTGCCGCGTACGCCATGCGCACGATGGGCTCATCCGGGGTGTGGGAACTGTTCATTTCCGGCATCCCACTCGGCACCGTCTACAAGTACGAGATCCTCACCGCCCACGGTGACTGGGTTATGAAGGCCGACCCGATGGCGGCGCGCGCCGAGATTCCGCCCGGCACGGCGTCGGTGGTGTGGCAGTCGCACTACACCTGGGATGACGACGAATGGATGTCCCGTCGCGCCGCGACCAACCCGCACACCCGGCCAATGAGCATTTACGAACTGCACCTCGGGTCATGGCGGCCGCACCGTGTCGGTGGTGGCCACGGTTATCGAGAGATTGCTGATGAGCTCATCGAATACCTGCAGTGGCTCGGTTACACGCACGTGGAGTTCATGCCGCTGGCGGAGCATCCGTTCAGCGGATCGTGGGGATACCAGGTCACGGGCTATTTCGCAGTGACAAGTCGGTTCGGTTCCCCCGATGACCTGAAGTACCTCATTGATCGCCTGCACGGAGCGGGCATTGGTGTTCTCATGGACTGGGTACCGGGGCATTTTCCCAAAGACGAGTGGGCGCTGGGGCGGTTTGACGGAGAGGCACTGTACGAACATTCTGATCCGCGGCGCGGTGAGCAGAAAGAGTGGGGCACCTACGTGCCCGATTTCGGAAATCCCCGCGTGCGGAACTTCCTCGTCGCGAACGCGCTCTTCTGGCTGGAAGAGATGCACGTTGATGGATTGCGGGTGGACGCCGTGGCATCCATGCTCTATCTTGACTACTCGCGCGAGACCGGTGAATGGCTGCCCAATGTGCACGGGGGTCGGGAACACTATGAGGCGATCTCGTTCCTGCAGGAGGTGTCCGCAACCGCCTACAAGCGGAATCCGGGAATTGTCATGATTGCGGAAGAGTCGACGAGCTGGCCCGGGGTGACCGCCATGACCGAACACAACGGCCTCGGGTTCGGGTTCAAGTGGAACATGGGGTGGATGCACGACTCACTCGAGTATCTGAGCCGCAATCCGATGCACCGCTCGTACCACCACAACGAGTTGACCTTCTCGTTCCTGTACGCGTTCAGTGAGCACTTTGTGCTGCCGATCAGTCATGACGAGGTCGTCCACGGCAAGGGGTCACTCCTGAGCCGAGTGCCCGGAGATAGCTGGCAACAGTTCGCGACGGTGCGCGCGTATCTCGGTTTCATGTGGGCCCATCCCGGCAAGAAGCTCCTGTTCATGGGGCAGGAGTTCGCGCAGCGAGCCGAGTGGAGTCACGAGCAGGGGCTCGACTGGTGGGCCCTTGATCAGCAACCGCACCGACAGGTCGCGGACTACCTCGGCACTGTGAATAAGCAGTACCGTGCGCTACCGGCGCTGTGGCAGCTTGATGACGAGCCCGCAGGTTTCGCCTGGGTGGAGGGCGGAGCGGGGGCGGCCAACGTCATCGCCTTTCTGAGATTTGACCGCGGTGCTAGCCCACTGCTGTGCATTGTGAACTTCGCGGGTATCCCGCACGAGAGTGTCCGACTCGGTGTGCCGACCGCCGGCCGGTGGCGAGAGGTTCTCAACTCTGACGCTCTCGAATTCGGCGGTTCCGGCGTCGGCAACCTCGGCTCGATCACGGCGGTGGATGACCCGTGGGGTCCATTCCCCGCATCGGCCACGTTCACCCTGCCGCCGCTGGGAACCCTGTGGTTTGTACCGGAGTGATCGTGCGCGGGCGCACCGCGGTGTGCCCAGCCTGACGCAGCGTGGCACCAAGCGGTGTCACCGTCGCCGTGTTACCAACCGGTTCGCCCAGCCTGACGCAGCGTGGCACCAAGCCTGATGCGAGGCGACCGCCGGGGCGTTCAGAACAGTAGCGCTGTCAATCTCCGTCGTGCGCTCAACACGCGCGGATCTTCCGGCCCCACCAGGTCAAAGTACTCAATCAGTCGCTCCCGCAACAGCTTCTTCCCGTCGGTGTCGGCACTCGGGAACAGCGTGAGGAGTCGGTCGAACCCGTCGGCAATATGGCCGCCCGAGATATCCAGATCGGCCGCCAGCAGCTGCGCGGAAATCGCGTGCGGCTCGGTCGCCGCACGCGATCGGATCTGCTCCTTATCGCTTCCCGCGAGCCGTGCCAGCAGTGCGGCACGCGCCAGCCCCACAACCGCCTCGGTATCACGCGGGTTCTGGGCGATCGCCGTTCGGTAGCTCGTCACCGCCGCCTCGAAGTCTCCTCGGTCGAGGGCGTCCACTGCTTCCTGGTGTAGTGGCGGACGTGGCGCCGCAACCGCCTCTGCCGCCGCACCGTCGGTTTCCGACACGGCAACCTCGAGCTGACCGGTGACCCCGTGTTGCACGGCCAACTCGCCAACCTGATCGAGCAGTTCCGCCAGTATCTCCGCGGGCTGCGCACCCTGAAACAGGGGCACCGGCTGCCCGGCGATGATCGCCACAACCGTCGGTGCGGCCTGAACCTGCATCGCACGGACGATCTGCGGATTGGTGTCGGCCTCGACGGTGGCCAGTGCCATCCGCCCGTCGCGCCCAGACACGAGTTGTCGCAGGCTCTCGGTCAACGCAACGGATGTCTCGCTGCGCGGTGTCCACACAACGACGATGACCGGCACGGTGCGGGAGAGCTCCACCGCCTCGCCAAAGGACTGATCGTCAAGGGCAAACACGGAGAGGGTCACGGGTGTGCCCGCGTCCGTGCCCTCTCTCGGCTGTGCCGCCCGCTGTACGAGGGATGTCAGATCAACCGCGCCGCGTAATCCGACCGGGGGGATCAACTGTGTCATGTCAACTCCACTGTGTCATTTCAACTCTGATGCACCAATAAGACTCTCTGACCAGCCCAACAGCCGTACCTTCGCTGAGGTCGTGCTGACACTGGGAACATAAAACAGCAGTTGGATGCTGGTCACTCGCTGCACACCCTTCGAGCTCTTGCCCGTAAACCCGGAGAGAGCCGCGGCAACCGCTCCGGTCTGAAAACCGGTTGTTCCGCCGTCGTTCGGGGTCACCGTTTCCTCTTGTTGCAGAGCAAGAGCCACGAGTGCACCCGCATTGTTCGTGGCAAGTGCCAGGATCGGGTTAGCCGTGACCCGGGTGGTGAACTCGATGGAGGCGGTCTTGGGCAGGCCGCTGCGCACGGTGTTTTGCCCCTCAACACCGAGCTGTTGCACGAGTTGGTCACCACCGGTGTGGAAGCTGTTGTACCACTTGGAGGCATCCCCGCTTGTGAGAATGTCGGCGTAGGCCGCACCCACTTGGCCGGTCGGAAGTACGAGACCTTTGAACTCCGGTGAGATGGGTGCTGCCCCGATCGAGGCCGGTGCAACCTCGGGCACCTGTGCGTCGGGGGCGAGCGACATGGTGTACTCGATGCGATAGTTTGTCCGCGGTGAATCTTGCACGAGCACGAGAGCCATCGGTGCCACCGTTGGCGCTGCCGAGTCCTTTGCGATGGTCAGGACCGCGCGTGGCCAGTCGGTAACCTGCTGCGGAAGAGTCAACGTCAGTGGTGATGCGGGAATCGGCGGCGGCGCGGGTTGGCTCGTGAGGGTGCCGCGGATGGTGTAGTTCGCGACCCGGTTCGCAAGTGCAGGCCCGGTGAATCGCTGTTCGGCAGCCTTCGCGTCGCGGGAAGAATCCACGGTTGCCGCAAACTCCGACACTCGCTGCATTATTCGTTCCATCTGTGGCACGGTGACGGCGGGCTCGACCTGCAGATCACCGGGCTTGGGAGCTGCCGAGGCTGCTGGGTCAGCTACCGGGGCGGTTGCGTCCGGGGTCTCAATGGCCGGTTCGGTGCTGGCGGGAGAAGGCCAATAGTCGGGCGAGCAGCCGGATAACAGGAGCAGAGCGGACACGGAAACAGCGACTCGGCGACGGCGACCGCTGCGGGCCTCACCCGTGCTCGTCACATCCTTCGCTGGCCGCGGTGGCACGTGCAGCAGTCCGCGAAGGCCGCGCGGCCGACCGCGACGTGGGCCGCGCGAACGACGGAAGTGCAAAAATCCCACGAGTAACAAAACCAGACCCGCAACAAACATGATGATGCCACCGAGAATGAAGGGTCCCGCCAGCGGTGTCCTCGAATCAACGGGCCAGGACAGCGTCAGTTTCGAGGGCATCACCGAGCCACCGTTACCACTGATGAGCAGCGAAATACCGCTCGTGAGGCTCAGTGTTGTCGTGACGAGCTGTTGTCCTGTCAGTTCGTTCAGCCAGAGATCTGAACCAACCGGGGATGGCACGTTCGCGACGGAGGTGCCCGGGGCGGAGGTTGCTGCCGGCGCTACCGACGCGGTCGGAGCAGCGGTGCTCGGAGCATCCGTTGCTGACCCATCCTTCCGCTGCGGTGCAGGCGACGGAGACCTCGTCGCGTACACACCCGCTGTCCCGGCTGTTGTCAACCGGTCCTTGTCCTTGTTATAGGACACAAGCGTGCGCGGAACGTCGCCGAGCCACGCGTTCATATCCGCCGTGCGACCGTAGGCCACGTAGACATCGGCCGAACCAGAGACAGACACGGTCTGCGTTCCCGGGTGCGCAGTGAGCGCATCGGGACCGACAACGACAAACGGGTTTGCCTGATCGAGTTCGACCGTCAGGTTGTTTTTCGCCGATTCATGAAAAACCGTGCGCTGAGCAATTCCCAGCCCCACGAGAACAACCGCGACAACAAAAGCCACAATGGCCAAGACAAAGCGCACGAACCAACCTCCCCATGCCGCTGGTGGCGGGCATGTGACCTGAAACACCCAGGCTACCGACGATCGCGGCACACTGCCAGTCGAAACCGACACTCTGTGTCCGAGATATAGTATCGTCGCGGAAGAAACCTCACACCGAGTGAGTACAGGCTGACCGGGCGGCTCTAGAATTATGGGAACGCGCTAATGATTCCACGGCAGTTGGAGCGCGAACTGGAGGAGCGTAATGGCGGCCGAGACGACCGACTTCACACAGGTATTCCGCGGGTATGACAAAGATGAAGTCCTTGACGCTATCTCCAGCCTGCAGCGCGATATCATCACGGCCAACACCAAACTCGCGGATGTCTCGAAAGAAAACAAGCGCCTGCTCGCTCAAATTGACGAACTCACCGCGGAGTTAGACGAGGTCGGCAGCCCGACTTTCTCCGGCTTGGGAACAAAATTAGAGAACACACTGCGCATCGCGGAAGAGCAGTCAACGCGACTGATCGCGCAGGCAGATATCGACGCCGAAACTCTCCGACGAACTGCTGTAGCAGAATCACAGCGCGTCCGCATCGAGGCATCCGAGCATGCCGAGAAGGTCACGGCAGATGCCCGGGCCCAGGCGAAATACCTGGTAGACACAGCCCGATCCGAGGTTGATGACATGCTCTCCCGCGCACAGGAGTCGGTCGCCGCAAACCGGATGGATGCCGACCGTGAGATCGCCCTGCTACGCAGCTCAGCCCTCACTGATATCACCGATGCGCAGGGGCGAGCTCGACGTGAAGCAGAGGCCATCATCGCGGAAGCCCACAAAACCGCGGCCGAGATTATTGCGACCGCGGCCGAGGAAGCCACGCAGGCTCGTGCTGAGGCGACCGGTCTTGCGCAGGAAACCGCGCAGGCCCGCGCTGAGCTGGCGGCTGAACTAGACGAGGCTCGCTCAATCACCGCCACCGAAAATGAGCAGCTCAGGATCGATACCGTGCGAAGCACCGAAGAGTTACGACTGCGTGTCTCGGCAGAAACCACGCACCAGCAGGCAGAACTCGAGTCAAAAATTATGACGCAGCGCACCAACCTTGACAGAGAAATTGCCACGACCCGTGCCGCCTGGGAGCAAGAACAAGAGCAGTACCGCCTGAACTTTGCGCACGAAACCGAGACTCAACGACAGGCACTTGCCGCTGAACTGGCCGAACACCGTGCGACACAGCTCGCGGCCATCGAGCAAGAGGTATCAGACGCGAAGATCAACCACCAGCAGGTAACCGCAGACCTCACCGCTGAGATTGAACAACGTCGGATAACGCAGGAAAAAGAACTCACCCGGTCGCGTAGGTCGCTCGAGTCAGAGCTTGCCGCGCAGCGGGCTGCTAGCGAGCAGGCACGAATTGACCTCGATATCGAGTTGGCACACAAACGGGACGCTGCCGCCCAAGAGCTTCTTGCCGTGCACACCGAGGCCGCCGTATCCTCGCAGGCTCTGCTCGAGGACGCGAAGAACGAACTCGCCGAGATCAACGCGCGCACCGCGGCATCCCGAGCTGAACTCGAGCGACTGAGCACCGAAGCCCGCGACGCGGTCCGTGACCAGCGCGAAAACGCCTACCAGGAGTCTCGCGCCCGAATTTCAGAGGCTCATGAGCAGGCAAGCAAGCTTGTCTCCGACGCCGAGCATCGGGCGCGTTCCCTCGTTGCCGAGGCTGAACAGCGACTCGCGTACCTGCGTCAAGAGCGCGAAGCGGTCGCGACCTACCTCGAGAATCTTCGCGGTGCACTCACCCAAGCGGAGCAATTGACCACAGAAAAGCAGTAAACCGTGTCCCTCAACTGGCCGCAGTCGTTCACGATTCGCAATGCCTTCGTACTTGGTCTTGTCGGAACACTCGGCGTCGGTGTGGGCCTGTTCATCCTGCTCGCGATTGGCAATCTTGCCACGGTCATTACCTACGTTGGGGTCGCGCTTTTTCTTGCGCTCGGGCTTGACCCCAGTATCAGCTGGCTCGAACAGCGCAGGATGCCTCGATGGGTCGCGATCCTCACGGTTGTCATCGTGCTCGCCGCGATCCTCACCTCCATCCTGCTCATCGTCATCCCGGTCGTTGTCTCACAGATCACCCAGTTCAGTGGACAGCTGCCCAAAATATTTGAGAAGGTGGTGTCGGGCACCTGGCTCACCGCGCTGCAACAACAGTTTCCTTTTCTCGCGGTGGACAAGCTGGTCAGCCAACTCAACACCTGGGCGACCGGTCTGCTCACGCCCGATAAAGTGAGCGAGGTAGCAGGTGGTGTGCTGCAGGTGGCAGTCGCGGTCGGAGGGGGGCTGTTTTCCATCGTCATCGTGTTCATCCTCACGATCTATTTCACCGCGTCGCTGACGGCCTTTAAGCAGGCCGCGTACCTGCTGGTTCCGAAGTCAAAACGGGAACGGTTTGCAGACATTACTGAGCAGATCACCCATTCCGTGGGCCGGTATGTGCTTGGGCAGGCGTCGCTCGCCGCAATTAATGCGGTGGCAAGTTTCATCTTCCTCACGATCATTAGTGCTCCTTTCCCGGCTGCGCTCGCGGTCATCGCCGGGTTGTTTTCGCTCATTCCGCTCGTGGGAACCCTCTCCGGCTCCGTGCTCATTGTGTTGACGTGTCTCATTCCCACGCTGGGCACACCGCTGACCGCGCTCATTGCGGCGATCTACTACATCATCTATATGCAGGTGGAGGCATACATCCTCACTCCGCGGATTATGCAGCACACTGTCAAGGTTCCCGGTGCGGTTGTGGTCATCGCGGCTCTCGCCGGCGGAACCCTGCTCGGCATTCTCGGCGCACTCATCGCCATCCCCTGTGCGGCCGCGATCATGCTCATTGTGAAGCAGGTCGTGGTACCCAGACAGGAATCGCGGTAGCCCTATCGCCCGCGGCCACGACGTCTGCGGCACGAAGCGTTCTGCGAGCAACCTCTGCGCCGCCGACAGGGTCGCCCCTAGGGCACAGACACTCCCGCGGTCGAGGATGCTGTGGTGATCGCGGCTGCGAGCTGCCCCTGCCGCACGGACACTCCACCCGGCGTTGAAAACTCGGTTGGTAACGGCAGCGCGGCAGGGTTAACGGCGGCCACGATTTCGCTGAGGACTCGGTACACCTGTGTTTCCCCCACCCACAGGTGTTTCCCGCCCGCGACATCGATCTGTCGCAGCCGCGGCACACTCGCAAAACGCACGCGCGCCTCATCCGGCGTCAGGTAGTCGTCGCACTCCGGGATGAGCGCGATAAGCATCGGGCGGGCACTCTGCCATGCGCGCAGCTCGTCCTCGCTCGTGCGATGCAACGGTGGTGAGAGCAGAATCGCGCCGTCAATTGGATGCTCCAGGCCAAATTTCAACGCAAGCTCCGTGCCAAACGACCACCCGACGAGCCACGGATGCGGGAGCGACCGAGCCTCGACGAGAGCCATCGCGGCCGCGACATCCGCACGCTCGGCGACACCGTGCCCAAACTCGCCCTCGCTCGTGCCGCGCTGCGAAGTCGTACCCCGCGTGTTGAAGCGCAGCACGGCGATATCCGCGAGCGCGGGCAGTCGAGCAGCCGCCTTCCGAATGAGGTGCGAATCCATGTACCCTCCGGCCGTCGGCAGCGGGTGGAGCGTAACGAGCGTGGCAACCGGGTCGCGATCTTGCGGCAGCGCCAGTTCTCCCACGAGCGCGAGTCCATCGGTGGTGTGGAGCGTGATCTCTTCCCGGCGGGCCGGTAACAGTGTGCCGGAGCGAATCTGTTCGACACCGTGCGCAATGGCCTGTGGGTGAGACCGGTGGGGGCCGGGGCATCCGGTCTGTTCCACGCCGTCCGGAACGGCCTCGCCCGTCACGAGAGCTGCCAGCAGTGGGTGTGCCAGTGGCGCCTGTTCTCAAGATCCGCCGTGTCACCGAGCACACCGTCTGCCCGCCATGCCACGACGTGGGAGACTCCCACCGCAATTCGGTTGCCGCAGCCGGGGCACAGGTAGCTCTTGACCGTCTGTTGCGGCGAAATTACTTGGACATTCCACTCGCGGCCAGCCCGCGTCTCCTGACGTCGCGGGCCAGAGGTCAACGCCGAGGCATCCAGTTCAGGATGTCCCCGCCGCGCCCGCGCGGCGCGACCGTGTGATCGTTGCGATGGCATCTGCCCAGTCTACGGACCCGACGTCCACCTCATCTATCACCCGACTACGACTCACCCACTCCCCAAAAACAAGTCCTCGCCGTATATCTCGGGTACTACCCCGCTGCCAGCAACGAGCACCCCTCTCACAAAGTGCTATTAGTACCAGCCGGAACTTTGTGAGTAACTCCAGGCACCGCACGGCGTGCCGTAGCGACCGGCGATATAACCCAAGCCCCAACGGATCTGGGTCTCGGGATTGGTGGCCCAGTCTGCTCCGGCCGATGCCATCTTGGAGCCGGGCAACGCCTGCGGGATCCCGTATGCGCCGGAGGGGTTGTGAGCGTTGATGCGCCATCCCGATTCCCGGGACCAGAGTGCGACAAGGCAGTTGAAGTCATCAGAGGACCACCCGCGTGCGGCGACAAGTTCGGCAGCAATCGCCTGCGCAGAACCCGGGTCTGGTGTCACAGCCGGCGGCCTCCACCCCGAACCGGTATGCGTTGCTGCGGGGGCGAGCGGGACCGGCTTCTTCTCAGCGAGATACCCCTCGCGACCCACGCTCAACGCGTAACTCCCGGAGGCAACGTAGCTCTGGGACACTGCCCCGGCAAACTGGTCACCGTCATCGAGTGTGGCGGTTGCCGTCGCGGTGACTAACGTCGCCGGGCTCACAAGATTAACGGCAAAGAATCCGATCGCGGCGGTGGAAGCGCAGAGGAGCGTAAATACCTGCTTCACCCGGCCCGACCGCTGGGAAACTCGCGCTTTCTGTGACGGTGTTGACCCGGATGACCCGACACTGCGTGCCGAGGATCTACACCGCCCGGCAGCGCGTTCTGCACGCCGACGGGCCGCGCGCGTCGCCACTTGACTCTCCCCGGTTGGCGCGGACACCTGCTCAGAGCTCATATATCGACGATGTTTCGCACGGCCTAACACAATCTCGCCAGTTTAGTCGAGATCCCCCGAGGGTCGTCAACTGCTGGGTGACAGGTGTGGTGGTTGCCCCAACACCGGTGCCACCTGCGGCGGCTGACCCACGACCATGGGCTCAACCCGCGACGGCTGGTCCACGGTCACGGGCGTCGAAACCGGCTGCTGCTGGTGTGTCCGAGGCTCACCGGTGCTCTGTGGTGAGACGGCATCCTCCTCTTCCGTCAGGCGCTGCGCGAGGAGCACCTCAACGAGCGCGTCACAGAACGCATCAACCTGTGTTTCACAGTATCCCCTCAGCTGTGTCGAAAACACGATCGCCCGCACCTCGCTGACCTCGCACGGAGTGTCATTGTGAAGGCACCGAGCCATCCGGATCATGAATCGATCAACCTCGCGCACGCTATAGCCCCGAACAATAAAACCTGTTCGGGCGAATCTGCTCCCTTTTGAACGGGCCAATCGAGCGAAGATCGCCTCGCGCAGTTGACTCGTATCAATCCCGGGAGCTGTTCGACCGAGCATCAGACTGTGCTCCCGCTGGGCGAAAGCATCTTCCAACCGTTCGAGAGCCGCATCGACATGGGCTGTGGAATACCCTTTCCTCGACATGCCGAACGCCGTGCGGCGAATATCGGCACTGGTCACGGGCACATCAGTCGGCCTCGAAGTCCCATCGAATGCTCGATGGGCAACTTCCAGAAAGGCATCAACCTCGGCAATTTTGTAGCCAGGTCTGTGTTTCGGTGCGTGCGGAAAAGTCATGCTCACGCGTCCATTATCCCTAAGTTTGCTCGCGGCTACCCCGAAGTGGTCGCCACAGGCGTGCTTGACTCGACGGCGTCACCCACTTATCTGAGGAGATGAAACAGGATGTATCCCACCACGCTTGTCGGCAGAATCGAGTCAACCCGATCCAAAATCCCACCGTGACCGGGTAGCAGCGAGCTCATGTCCTTGATCCCAATATCCCGCTTGAGTAAAGATTCCACGAGATCGCCGAGAGTGGCTGCCAACACAACGCACACACCAAAGATAAGCCCGATCCACCAGGGGTAACCCAGCAGAAACTGCATCAACAGTGAGGCAACAACAACGCTGCTGACCAGTCCCCCGGCACCTCCCTCCCACGATTTCTTCGGGCTAATCATCGGTGCCATGGGGTGTTTACCGAACAACAGTCCGAACCCATAGGCTCCGGTGTCGGCGGCGACAACGGTCGTGATGAGAGCGAAAAACCAGAACTCGCCGTGCGGTTTCGCGGTGAGCAATACGGCAAAGCTAGAGAGCAGGGCAACATAGAACTGCACGAGGCAGGCTGCCGCAATATCCCGAGTGAGATCAAGAACACGGCCCCGCGGTGTCCACACCAGGTGCTGCACGGCGCGGCACAGCACGATGATGATAAGCCCGCCAAGGATGCTAAGCAACTGGCCGCGACTACCCCAGAATTGCGTCGCAGTGATCACGAGCACGGTGACACCCAGGGTGGAGATGAGCGGGATCCGAATTCCCACCCTACGCAACGCGATCGTCAGCTCGTAACTACCCAGCCCCGCGGTGATCGCAACGAGCACAAAAAACCACTGTTTAAAGCAAAACAACCCCACGGTAACAAGCCCGCCAAGCGCGAGGCCGATGATTATTGCGACAATGAGGTCGCGGCCGGTACGCTCCCGAATTCTCTCCTGTGCCTCGTCAAAGTGAGCACGGGATGCCTCGAACTGCCGCTCCAGCTCCGCCCTACGCAGCCCCACCCGGTGCTGAATCTCCGCACGGGCCGCACGACTGCACCGCCATGCCGCAGCGAAAGACAAGCGTTCGGGCTTGTCCGGGTTCGCAGGTTTGCGAACACGAGCCTCCACCGAAGCGGCCTGTTCTGGGAACCCAACCACGGACAAATCATGACTCCGTGGAGCGGGCTGAGCATCCGGTGGGATACCTGTCATGGCCGTTGCCTAGACCTCAAGAAGCTCGGTTTCCTTGCGCTTCACCGCCTCGTCAATCGCATCAACATTGGATTTTGTTAGCTGCTCCAGCTCTTTTTCGGCGCGAGCAACCTCGTCATCACCAACCTCGCTCTTGAGCGCATCCAGGTCATCTTTTGCTTTGCGGCGAATGTTGCGCACCGAGACTCGAGCGTCCTCGGCTTTGCTGCGCACAATCTTAACGAATTCCCTGCGACGCTCCTGCGTCAATTCGGGGAGCGTAACCCGAATAATACTGCCGTCGTTGGTCGGGTTGGCACCGAGGTTTGGGGTGTCACGGATAGCCTGTTCAATATCGCGCAGGGCACCTTTGTCGTAGGGACTCACCACCAGTGTGCGCGCCTCGGGGTTTTGCAGAGAAGCCAGTTGCGCCAGTGGTGTCGGAGTGCCGTAGTAATTCACGAGAATCTTCTGGAAAAGTTGCGGGTTGGCGCGCCCCGTGCGAACGCTAGAAAAATCCTCCTTCGCAACCTCTACTGCCTTGTGCATTCGGGCGGTGGCATCGGATAACACGTCCGGGATCACAGTGACTCCTCACATTTTGTAGGTTCATTCTACCGAGCGCGACACGACACGGCAGATCGGTCGGATGGCGGTTCAGCGGTGCTACCCGCGCTTTGCCGCCGAAGACGGCGAGTCCGAACTGACGAGAGTACCGAGAGTAGCTCCGAGAATTGCGGCGGTCACGTTGCCTGCTGGTTCCATCCCAAACACCCGCATCGGCATATCGTTGTCCATACAGAGACTAAAGGCGGTGGAATCCACCACCTTTAGGCCACGCCGAAGAGCATCAGCGTAGCCAATGTGATCGATTTTCTCGGCACGGGGGTTCGTGCGTGGATCATCGCTGTACACCCCGTCAACGCCGTTCTTCGCAACCAGGACGACATCCGCGCCAATCTCCAGGGCACGCTGTGCGGAGACCGTATCGGTGGAAAAGTAGGGTAGTCCTGCACCCGCACCGAATATCACCACCCGTCCCTTTTCGAGGTGTCGTTCGGCGCGCAACGGAATGTATGGCTCCGCCACCTGTGTCATCGAAATGGCAGACTGCACACGAGTGGCAGCACCAGCCTGTTCGAGAAAGTCTTGTAGCGCGAGCGCGTTCATAACGGTGCCGAGCATCCCCATGTAGTCGGCACGGCCCCGATCCATCCCCCGCTGGCTGAGCTCTGCCCCACGGAAGAAGTTGCCACCACCGACAACAATTGCAACCTCCACATCGGGCACCGCATCAGCAATCTCGCGAGCAATAGCACTCACGATGTCGGGGTTCACACCGAGCTGACCACCACCAAACGCCTCACCCGAAAGTTTTAGTAGTACCCGCCGCCTGCGCTCCATGACGCTCCCTTCCGATTCCAACAGTAAGAGATCCGGGGGAAGGGTCCGGGATGTTTCCATCCCAGACCCTTCTGATCCAATTTCGTCGCCGGTGCAGTCTGCCGTCAGGCGCGGCGTTACGCGCCAACCTTGAAGCGCGCGAACGCGCTCACAGTGATACCAGCAGCGGAGAGCACCTTGCCAACCGTGAGCTTATTGTCACGCACGTAGTCCTGTTCAAGCAGAGCGACCTGCTTGAAGAAGAGACCAACGCGTCCCTCCACGATCTTCGGAAGTGCCGCTTCGGGCAGGTTCTCCTCGCGAGAGATCTGCTCGACGAGCGCGCGCTCCTTGGCCACGGCCTCGGCGGGAATATCCTCACGTGCCAGGTATTCCGGGTTGGCAAACGAGATGTGCTGAGCGACAGAGCGAGCCGTTGCCTCGTCGGCTCCGTCATAACCGAGCACGACACCAACCTGCGGGGGAAGATCTTTCGATGTTTTGTGCAGGTAGATCGAGAACTTTGCTCCCGTCACAAGCTGGATGCGTCGGAGTTCAATCTTTTCGCCGAGCACTGCGGCCTCATCGCTGATGAGATCGGCAACGGTGCCACCACCGACCGGTGCGACGAGCGCGACATCCACCGTCTTTGCTCGCGCAGCGGCAACTGCAGCGAGAACGCGATCGGCTAGACCAACGAACCTGTCCCCCTTGGCGACAAAGTCGGTCTCACACGCGAGTTCGATGAGGGTTGCAGAGCCGTCACCGTTGTCAACGGCCGCGACAAGTCCCTCCGAGGTCGAGCGATCAGCACGTTTTGCGTTACCTTTCGCACCCTTGAGGCGGAGAATCTCGGTGGCCTTCTCTATGTCGCCACCGGCTTCCACGAGTGCGTTCTTCGTGTCAATCATTCCGGTGCCCAGGCGCTCGCGGAGCGTCTTAACGTCTTCGAGCGAAAAAGCCTTAGCGGTGGTTCCGGTCACAGTTTCGTTCCTTTCGGCGCATCTGCCTTCGCAGCGTCGGGTGTCCTCAGTTCAGCAGCAGGCTCCGTGGCCTCAGCCTGCGGGGAGTCGGCTGTAGCTTTAGGCGTGGCGGGTTCAGCCTTGGCCGACTCGGTCTTGTCAGCCTGCGCTACTACCGGTTCTGCCTTTTTAGGCCCGGGCGCAACGGGGGCTGGTGTCAGTTTCTCAGCGGTTTCTGCAACAGGCTCAGCAGTCTCCACAGCGGGCTCAACGACCTCCACAGCGGGCTCAACAACCGCCACCCCAGGCTCAATGACCTCTGCAGCAGGCTCAACAACCGCCACCGCAGGCTCAACGACCACCACAGCAGGCTCAACGACCACCACAGCAGGCTCAACGACCTCCGCAGCAGGCTCAACAACCGCCACGGCAGGCGCGGTGGCCGGGACATCCGTGCTCGACTGCAGGAGTTCCTGCTCCCACTCGGCAAGCGGTTCAATCGCAGAGACGTTGCCCTCGGTCTCGGGTGCCTTGTGGCGCTCGATGAGTCCCTCGGCCGCGGCATCCGCAATAATGCGAGTGAGCAGACCAACGGAACGGATCGCATCGTCATTACCGGGAATGGGGAATTGCACCTCGTCGGGATCGCAGTTGGTGTCGAGAATACCGATCACGGGGATTCCAAGCTTGCGCGCCTCGTCGATTGCGAGGTGCTCCTTCTTGGTATCCACAATCCAGATCGCCGATGGGGTCTTCGTGAGATTGCGAATTCCACCGAGCGATTTGTGGAGCTTGTCGAGCTCGCGCTTCTTGATCAGGAGCTCTTTCTTGGTGAAGCCACTGGTCGTGCCTTCAAAATCGAGTTCTTCCAGTTCCTTCATGCGCGCGAGGCGCTTGGAAACCGTCGAAAAGTTGGTGAGGAGACCGCCGAGCCACCGTTGATTCACGTACGGTTGACCGACGCGGGTTGCCTGCTCGGCAATCGCCTCCTGCGCCTGCTTCTTAGTACCCACAAAAAGAACGGTGCCGCCGTGAGCAACCGTCTCCTTGACGAACTCGTAGGCCTTGTCGATGTAGCTGAGGGACTGTTGCAGATCAATGATGTAGATGCCAGAACGCTCCGTAAAGATGAAACGCTTCATCTTGGGGTTCCAGCGACGGGTCTGGTGTCCGAAATGCACACCGCTGTCAAGCAACTGGCGAATGGTTACGACGGCCATGAGCCGTTCTCCTTAGTTTCTCGGTTGTGCCGCACCGGTCGGCGACCGAATGCCCTGGTGCCCGGTTCGACTCCGCCTGCTCAGATGGCCCGGGGTTTATGCGGGATGTCTGAGCAAGACCGATGGAGCGCGATGACCGAATGGCACGCGAAGTCACCCCCGTGTGTGGAGGTGCGTGACGAGTGTATCACCGTGGGATGGAGCTGTCGCAGCCGTTGCTGCTCGTGTGGACGTTAGCGCACGGGGAGATCACGTCGGATTTCTCCTGTGGTGTTCGGCCGTCCCTTAGTTGCTAGGCCGAATATGGGTCAGAGCCCAACCGTCTCTTCGTGAGCCAGCCATCGTCGCGGTGCCGCGCCGCTGCGTTCCGCACGGATCTCCACACCTGGTCGAGGAAGTCCTGGGAGAGCATCCAGCCGTCCGCCACGTTCACCACAAACTTGATAACGTCTCCCTTCTGCTGCAGTTGCCTCTGCGTCTGGATGTCTACCCATACGTCGGAGGTGACAATCTGCTCGGCGATGTCTTCGATCTGTCCCGCGAGCCGTTGCTCCTGCTCTGTGACGGCAAGCGCCGCCTTCTGACGAAGTTTCTTCAAGAGTTCGAGCTCTAGCTCCGGGCTCCCGAAGGTTTCTCCTCGCTCTGCAAGCAGCACTTTCGCGACCGTTACACGGTTCCTCACGGTGGCCGCACGGAACCTTGGGTCCTCGAACACCAGGTCACGACACCGGGCGAGCTGTTTGCGAGAATGTTCCCGGTGCCGTTCGAGTTCGAGATCAGCAAGGTTACGGGCGTGTTCGACGGCGATGCCTGCTGCACGAGTCAGTTCGTCGTACCACGCGGCCGTGGCAAGCCACATACAGAACTGCCCGTCAATGAACCAGCTCATGGTGAGCCTGTAGGTGTCGTCGTTGCGTTGTTCGGCTTCGCGGCGCACTGGGTGCACGGGATCGAGGTTGGCCACGGCACCCTTGAGGGACGCCTTGGCATCGAAGACGTTGCCCTCGAGAAACACCACCCGAGGTCGGCTCATGGTGATGAGCTCCAATACCTCGGTCAGTCCCGCCGTCGGGTGACGGAACAGCAGGTCCGTGTCTCGGGCACCGGTGTAGTGCGCCGGACTGACCGGGATGCCCGCCTCCGACAGGTGCCGAGGAACCTCATCAAGAAAAGAATCCAGATCCGAGGTCGTGTACTGGTTGTTAGTCGGCTCGTTCACGTATCAGCGCTCTCGCTTCCAGGTCACACCGGGAGGCTGGTTGTTCTGAGACCAGCCGATGCTGCCTCCGAAAGCCGCAGAACTCTCGTTGCCACCTGTGGTTGCGTCTTCGTAGTCAGGGGGTGTCATTGTCGTTCTCCCAGAGAATGTCGAGCACGGTACTCACGTTACTACCACACTACCGCTGCTGGTCAGCGAATCCCGGGTTTTTGATTATGAATTTTCTGGTATGGAATCAGGGAAGCGCGATCACGATAGTGTCGGTACTCATTCCCGAAGAGTTACTTTGTGGTGGGTTCGGGGTTGCCGATGGGCCCGGGATCGCCGGTGGGGCCGGGATTGCCGGTGGTCTCGGGGTTGCCGGTAGCTTCGGGAGGCGGGCCTAGTTCAGTGCGGCAGGCATCAAGAGCGTTTTTGTACGCATCAGGGGCTTGCGTCACCTCGGGCTTATCGCTTGGAAGGGTTAGTTTGACGGCTAGGCACTTGTTGTACTCCGCTGACCAGCTTTGGTACGAGGTGGAGACGGTTGTTGGTGACACGGGGGTACTTGAGTTTCGCCCACTGCAGCCGACGAGCATTGTCACGGCCAGCGTGCAGCCTATCGTGGTAGCGAGGGTGGTGAGGCGGGGTGTCATGCTGTTTGTTACTCCGTGGTTGGTCTGCCGCTGTGGTGACGCACCAGATGTGTTCCCGGTGCGCTTTCTGAGCAGGTATTTTTCGGACTGGGAGGGTTTCCTTGAGCCCGGGTGTTATCACCAAGAGTGCCGCTGATAACACCCGGGGTCAGGGGTTGTGGTTTTGTTACTGTTGCGCTCTCGCTCCTGTTCTTTCCCGACGGCGGCGGGTCAGCAGCAGCACAAGTCCCGCAAGCAGGAGTGTCGCAGCGCCACCAACCCACAGGTTCGCCCCGAAACCAGTTGCCGCGAGAGCCGGTGCCGGTGCCGCAGGGATCGGTGCCGCAATAGTTTTCGCGGCAGACGGGGCAGAGTTTGCCGGAGGCGAGGTGACACCGTTTCCACCGGTGGGTGGGGAGCCGTGCGAGGTCGCGGTGTTCAGGATCTGTCCCGCATCAACGTCTGCTTGTGTTACCCGGTAGGTCGCGGTGCAGAGCATGGCTGCGTCTGGTTCGAGCGCTGTTTGCGGGCAACTAATCGCAGACAGGATTCCAGAACCGGTGAAAGAATCATCGGTCACGTTCACCCGATTGAGAGTGACGTTCCCCGTGTTGAGGACCAGAAATGAGTAGGTAAGAGTGTCACCAACCCTGTACTTGGAGCGATCAACAGACTTGGTGATCGTGATTGAGGGTTGCGAGCCCGTCGCGGCCGCATTCGACGGGGTTGAACTCACCGGTGCCGGAGTAATCCCACCCTGGGTCGGCGGGGTTCCGTGGGAGGTCGCAGTGTTCAACACCTGCCCGGCTGTGACATCCGCTGAGGTTGTCACATATGCTGCGGTACACTCCACTGACGCTCCCGGGGCCAAGGAGGTAACAGCGGACGGGCAGGTGATCGGGCCGAGAACACCAGTGCCGGTGAAAGAATCGTCAGTCACGGTCGGGTTACTCAGGGTCACGTTTCCCGTATTAGTGACCGTAAACGTGTAGGTGAGAGTATCACCGGCCTGATACACCGTCGGTGTTACCGTTTTCACGATCGTGATCGATGGCGTTGGCGGAGCGGTGATCGTCACGTTCGACGGGGTCGAGTGTGTCGGGGAAGCGGTCACACCATTGATCGGTGGTTGAGTTCCGTGCGCGGTCGCGGTGTTGGTGACCGTTCCCGCGTCTACATCCACCTGCGTGGGAGTGAACAGCGCGGTACAACTCATAGAGGCTCCCACCGCCAGACTCGTTGCCGGGCACCGTACCGCGGTGATTGTCCCGTCCCCAGAGAATTGATCATCGGTGACATAGGCCGGTGACAACGGCACATTACCCGTGTTCGTCGCAAGGAACGTGTACGTAATCGGAACCCCCACCTGGTAGTGCGGGCTACTCGCGGTCTTGACCACCGTAATTGCAGGAAGCATCTGCTGGTACGGGATCGTTACCGTGGACATCGGTGAGTCCACCGCAGGTTGTGCCACACCGTTCACAGCGGGTGGGGCGCCGTGCGCTACCGCAGCGTTCGCGACTATGCCCACCGCGACATCCTCCGCAGTGGTTGTGTACAGCGCTTGACACGTCATCGACGCCGCAGCCGCGAGAGTCGTTGCGGGGCATGTGATGGGACCGAGGATACCCGTCCCAGAGAACTCCCTCTCGGTCACGTTCACGGTTGCTAGCGCGATGTTTCCCGTGTTAGTGACTGTGAAGAAGAACGTCATATTCTGCCCGGCAGCGTAGAACCTCGGCGTATCCGCAGTTTTCACAAGACTAATCGTCGGCGACGGTGCCATCGTCACCACCGCGGGAGACTGCGGTGTCGTAACCGCGTTACCCGACGGAGGGATGCCCGTTGCGGACGCTCTGTTGTTCACCACACCCGCCGCAAAATCTGCTGCGGTGATCGTGTATGGAGCGGTACAGGTCACCGATGCACCCGGCGCGAGAGTAGTCTGCGGACACGTTACCGCCCCCAGCGTCCCCGTCCCGGAGAACGCATTTTCGTTAATGATGATCTGGCGCAGTGATACGTTCCCCGTGTTTCTCACCACGAACGAGTACGTGACCGTGTCACCCACACGTGCGTTCGACGTCGGGGTCGCGCTCTTGACCAGTGTCAACGCCGGTGACTGCGATGGGGCAACCGTGACCGTAGACTGCGGTGTTGACACCGGACTGTTGTTCTCATCCACCCCGGCCGCATACGCGGTGTTCCTGATTGGATTCGGATTATCAATATCCGCCTGTGTTGTCGTATACGCCGCCGTACACGTCATTGACGCGGCCGACGCCAGCGTAGTTGCTGGACAGGACAGCGCACCCAGCGTTCCCGACCCGGTGAAACCAGTATCAGTGACCACAATGTTATTCACCGTCGTGGACCCAACATTGGTGACCAAGAAACTGAATGTCACCGCCTGTCCAGGCGCGTTGAACGTGGTTCGTGACGCGGTCTTCGCGACCGTGATCCCTGATCCGGTCAATACCGATGCCGTCGAGGGTGCCGACACCGGCGGAGTCGTGCCACCCGGTGGGGCTGCAGTCACCGTTGCGGTGTTCGTCAACGGAGTCGCTAGCAAATCTGCCGCGGTCACCACATACGTTGCCGTGCACGTCTGAAAGGCGGCCGGAGCTAGCGTCAATGAGGGGCAGGAGAGAGGGCTGAGCTGACCGGTGCCGGTAAACCTTGTTTCCGTGACCTGCGGATTCGTGAGGGTCACATTCCCCGTGTTCGTGACCAAGAAGCTGTACGTGACCGTCTGACCGGCAACACCCGCCACCGTCGGGGACACAGACTTCACCAGTGCGATCGCCGGGGCCGCGGCGGCAGGAACGCTCACCGTTCCCGGCAACGACGTCACTGGCTGCAGTGACGGTGTCGTTGCCGTCGCGAGAGCACGGTTTGTCACACCACCCGCATCAACATCCGCCTGCGTTGTTGTGTACGTCGCGGTACATGTCATTGACGACGCCGGATTCGGAGTCCCCGTCAAACTCGCTGGAGCCAACGAGGAGGTCGCGGGACAGCTAATCGGACCCAGCGTCCCGGTTCCCGAGAAACTCGACTCCGTCACGACCGGATTATTCAGTGTCACCTGACCCAGGTTCCGCGCCACAAACGTGAACGTCACTGGCACACCCGCCCTCGTAAACGACGCCGGTGATGCAGTCTTCGTGACACTCAACGCCGGCCCCGATGGTGCCGCCGCCCCCGCCGGAGTGCCCGATGAACCCACCGAACCCGGCCCGGATCCGGCTCCCGACCCTCCACCAGCTCCCCGAATCGGGTTCGTCCACGCCGCACTCGCGGTGTTTGAAATCTGGCCAGCATCCATATCCGCCTGCGTGACCGTATACGTCGCGGTACACGTCAACCTCTGGGCCGGCAGCAGCGTCACGGGGTCTGTGTTCACACTCGGCGGAGTCGTGTTATCACACGACAACGGCGATATCTCACCCGTACCTGTGAACGTGTTCTCCACCACGCGCGCGTTATACATCGTCGTCTTGCCCGTGTTGTTCAACACAAACGTGTAGGTCACTACCTGACCCGCCTGGTACAGGTAGTTCGGGCTCATTGTTTTCGTCAACGTCCCCGTCGGGTTAGATATCGTATTCAGCGTCACATTCGACGGAATTGATGACGTAGAGATGCCCGACGGCAGCGTACCCCTCGCGGATGCGGTGTTCTGCACCGTCCCGTTATCCACATCCGTTTGCGTCACCGTATACGTTGCGGTACACGTCATCTGCCCGCCCACCGCCAAGCTCGTCATCGGACACGACACCGCACCCAGCGTGCCACTACCTGTGAACACGAGATCCTCGACCGTCACGTTTGTCAACGCATTCACACCCGTGTTCTGCACCAGGAACGAATACGTCACCACCTGGCCGGCCGTCGTCGTGGATGTCGGATTCACGGACTTCGTCAACGTCAACGGTTGCGTATACAAACTCGTCGACCCAGACGCATTCACCGTCGTGCCCTGGGGTGAAACCGCCGACACTCCAACCGTGTTCCTCACCACGCCCGCGTTAATATCTGCCTGCGTGACCGTATACACAGCTGTACACGTCATATTCGCACCCGCAACCAAACTTGTCTGTGGGCACGACACCGCTCCCAACGTTCCCGTGCCAGTAAATATGGACTCATTGAACTTGAACGTTGTCATTGTTACATTCCCCGTGTTCGTCACCAAGAACGAATACGTCACCTCCTGGCCCACGCTCGTGGCCGTACTCGGGTCCACCGACTTTGCTACGGTCACCGCCGGAGCAGGTGGAACCGTCGCCGTCACAAGGTTCGCCGAACTTGTCTGGGTGAGCAACCTGCCCTGCGGGGACAACGCCGTCACTACAACCGTGTTACTCACCGCGGCCGCATTGATATCTGCCTGCGTGATCGCATACGTTGCCGTACACGTCATATTCGTGCCCGCCGCCAGAGTAGTCTGCGGGCACGACACCGCAGACAGCGTCCCACTCCCTGTGAACGTGGACTCATTGAAGCTGAAATTTGACAACGGCGTGTTACCCGTGTTTGTCACCAGGAACGAGTAGGTCACCGTCTGACCCGCCGTCGTGGCCTTTACCGGGAACACCGACTTTGCCACCGTCATTGCCGGAGCAGGTGCCGCCGTCGCCGATGCCGTCGTCGGCGGGGTATTCACAACCTGACCCGAAGGCCCCGTAGCCGATCCCACCGCTGTATTAGACACCGATCCCGCCGTGACATCCGTTGCTGTTGTGATGTATGTCACCGCACACGTCGTTGTCTCTCCGATTTCCAGGGTCGTCTTCGGGCACTGCACCGCACCCAACGGACCCGTACCCGTGAAATTTGTCTCTGCAATAGACAGGCTCGTCAACGGCACATTTCCGCTATTTGTCACCAAGAAACTGAACGTAATTGTCTGATTTGCTGCCGTCACAGACGTCGGGGCGATAGTCTTCACCATCGACACCACAGGGTTCTGCTGCACCGGTATCGTCATCGACGAACTGTTACTGGTCACCGAGGACTGCGGTGGAGCACCCCGTGGCACGGGTACCCCCGATACCGTCGCCGTATTCGACACCTGTCCCGCGCTCACATCCGCCTGCGACGTTGAATATGTCGCCGTACACGTCGTCACGGCCGCCGGAGTCAAAACCACCGAGGGACACACCGGACCATATGTGAAAACACCCGCCGGAGGTGCCATCAGGTCCGCAACCTGCAACCCAGACACCGGAACGTTACCCGTATTGGTTACCGTGAACGTGTACCTAATGGATGTCCCTGATGCACTAAATGAGGTTACCGATGCCGTCTTTGCCAACGACAATCTTGGCGATGCGGTCGTGTATCCGAAATTCACGGGCTGCACAACCGCGCCAATACCCACCGTCAGTGACCCACTGTCATCCACCGGTGTCGTTGTTCCGCCCGCTTTCGAATACGTGTTAAACATCGTCGACGGAACCGTGGAGCGCACAACCACAACACTGTATTGACCAGCCGCAATACCCACGAACGTGTACACCCCGTTCGCCGAAGTGGTGGTTGTTGCGACAGTACTCCCATTACTGTCCAAAAGATTCACCGTCACATCGCTAATACCCGACTCACCAGAATCTACAGTCCCATTCTGATTCTCATCACTCCACACCGTGCCTGATACCGTCGCCGCAACTACCGTTATCGGAGCCAACGACGTAGCCGGAATAGTCAATGAGTTTGCCGATTGTCCACTACCCGCAATGTTCACGTACACATCACCCTGCAGAGCACCCGGATTCGCGAACTGCAAATTTGTCTGCACCAACAAATTCGGCACAAAATCTGAAATCACTGTCTTCACCGCGGTCGCCACGCTCAACGACGCCGGACACCCCGCGGAGCCAAACTGCGCAACTGTACACCACACAGTAGACCCACCGGGCTGATTTGACGGATCTGACGCATTGCTGCTCACCGACCCCGACGGTGTTGACGTGTACAACAACGTCGCAGTTGGCATCGGTGACGGCTGCGGAGACGACAGGAACGACACAGCCGTCGAACCATTCGTCAACGACAACGACCCGTGAAACGACGAACCATTTGTGTCACTGTTGTACGGAAACACATCAATAACCGACGACTGACCACCACCTGTGGTCATTCCATTCCGCACGCTACTGCTCCACGACACACCCTGACCCGGCTGCACCGTCTGATTCACCGCCGATTTCGAAGTCACCACCGTCCTCGGAACATTTACCGTCACCGACGCCGATACCACCGGCGCACTCACATTCGTCGTGGTGTCTATCACTCGTGCGGTATTTGTCAACACCGTCCCATTCGGCGTACTCACTGCTGCCTGAACCGAATACGTAATCGTCGGGAAGGTCACTGTCGCCAAGCCGTTATCCGGGCTAGCCAAGGTACCTGTAACAGGAGTCTTTGACGTGAATATGACCGTCTGCCCCGCACCACCCGGGCACACGCCCGCAGTTCCCGACACCGTGTAGGCCCAATTCGCCGCCACCGATGCGGGCACCGACAAATTCTCCACACACGCCGGCAACTGGTCCACCACTGATGCCGTCCGCGGTGTTGCATCCATCGAACCTGTTTGCTCCGAGGCTCTAATCGTAAATGTCACCGGTACACCGGGAGCTGCTGAGGTTGTCGATGCAGTCTTGGTCGCCGCCAGGGTTGGCTTCCTGATCACCTGAGCTTGCGTTGCGCTTACAGTGCCGGTGTTGGCATCAACCAGCGGCCTTGAAATATTGGAACCGTCCGGGTCGGCGCTCGTCTTCGGACTCCCCTCAAACGACTCAGCATAATAATCGTACGCGACGGTGCCATCCGGAGCACTCAAAGAATAGATAAAGGGAACGTAAGCGGTCATTGTATTTCCCTGTGATAAGAAGGGAACAACAAAGCGAACACCGGTTATCTGTTGTGCACCACCGGCGGCAGCAACGCTGTCAAACCATGGACCGTCTGTCGTATTGTCCGTCGCAAGACCACAGCCTGAATTACTGAGAGTGGACCCAGATGATGCGTTAACCGGGCTATTGGTGTACTGCACTTTGTAAACAGGAGTTCCATTATTTCCAATCAGCTGCGGTGACACAGAGGTATCCAGAACCTCCTGGGCCGGTGAAAACCTATCGCATACCACATAGTTGGAGTTCTCTGAATTATCTGGAGATACCACGATGGCTGCCACTGCCCGCTGTCCAGCCAACACCGATCCACCCAACTGGCTGTACGGGAAACGCCACGTCAAGTTGGGTGGTGAACACACACCAGCAAGAGTGTAGGTCAGACCGTAATTGGTGAAGGGATAGGTGCACCCCGGAGCATTAATGATCTTTGCCATTATCGGTGTACTTATGGTGGGCGGCGGAAAATATGCGTAAGCGCACTGAGGATTTTGGTTCGTGCTCACGGTGGCACCGCAGGACTGAGCCGATGCAGCCGGCTGCTGATTCGCGATACCCCACGGCGACACTGGTGTGAAATTGGTGAACTTATTAACAAATGTAACTCCACTGTCCGTCGGGATACCTACCCTCGGAACGAACAGGGTGAAATACGAGATGAACTGACCTGCCGGACTGGGTTGCGCGGTACTGTCCGCATCACCGTTGGCATACGCCCCACCGTTGCCATACACGTAATAATACATACCATTACTCAGAGGCGGTGCCCCAGTAATCGGAACCGATACAGTCACACTCCCACCCGGTGAAGACTGAGTACACGTCCCGTTAGATGAACCTGCACTCCTGTTCCACTGTCCCACCGAACACGACTTCAATATTGTTCCGGCGGGAAATCCCGAGAGATCATCGGTAAACGTCAACGGACCCTGCAACGCAGGAGAACTATTCGGAGAGTTGATGATCGGGGACACATTCACCGTGTACCCTCTCACACCGTCCAGTATCGTCGCAACCGGAGCACCCATTGTCTTCGCCAGCGTGAATTGCGGGCCTGCATTGGGGAACGTTACGTACGCACACTGCGGGTTCTGATTCACACCGGATGTCGCACCACACGGCTGCATCATTGTCGTCGGCGGTTGATTCGCAACACCCGACGTTGATACCGGGGCAAACCCGGTGAACTTATTCGTGTACGTACCCCCACCAACAGGGATCCCCGTTTGCGGAACGAACACTGTGAAATACGACCATGTCACATTGGGTGCACCGTTCTGCCCATACAGGTAGTAATACACTCCTTGAAATAAATTGGGTGCACCAGTAATAGGCATGGAGAAATTAATATTTCCCCCCGGCGCGGACTGGGTACACGTACCCGCACTGTCAATAGTCGGCCACTGCATCAACTCACAAGACTGCAGTTTCGTACCGGCAGGGAACCCCGACAAATCATCCGTGAAGGTCAACGGACCCTGCAACGGCACCGCTCCGTTCGGCGCGTTGATCGATACGGACACCGACACTGTGTACCCATTCACACCGTCCACCGTCGTTGCAACCGGAGCACCCATTGTCTTCGCCAGGGTGTACTGCGGGACGCTGCCTGGGAATACTGCGTATGCGCACTGCGGGTTTTGATTCGCACCGGATGTCGCACCACACGGCTGCATCATTGTCACCGGCGGTTGATTCGCAACACCCCACGTTGATACCGGGGCAAACCCGGTGAACTTATTCGTGTACGTACCCCCACCAGCAGGGACTCCCGATTGCGGAACGAACAGGGTGAAATACGAGATGAACTGACCTGCTGGACTGGGCTGAGCGGTACTGCCCACATCACCATTGGCATACACCCCACCATTGCCATACGCATAGTAATACAAACTGCCACTCTGTCTTGGTGCACCGGTAACCGGAACCGACACCGTCACACTTCCACCCGGTGAAGACTGAGTACAGGTCCCGTTCGGTGAACCCGCAGCCACATCCCACTGACCCACCGAACACGCCTGCAATACTGCTCCGGCAGGGAAACCCGAAAGATCATCCGTAAACGTCAACGGACCCTGCAACATGTACGAACCACTCGGAGAGGTAATGACTGGGGACACATTCACCGTGTACCCACCCACACCATTCATCGTCGCCGCAACCGGAGTGCTCACCGTCTTCGCCAGCGTGAATTGCGGGCCTACGTTGGGGAACGTCACGTACGCACACTGCGGGTTCTGATTCACACCGGATGTCGCACCACACGGCTGCATCATTGTCGTCGGCGGTTGATTCGCAACACCCGACGTTGATACCGGGGCAAACCCGGTGAACTTATTCGTGTACGTACCCCCACCAGCAGGGATTCCCGATTGCGGAACGAACAGGGTGAAATACGAGATGAACTGACCTTCCGGGCTGGGTTGCGCGGTACTGCCCACATCACCGTTGGCATACGTCCCACCGTTGCCATACACGTAATAATACATACCATTACTCAGAGGCGGTGCCCCAGCAATCGGAATCGATACAGTCACGCTCCCACCCGGTGAAGACTGGGTACAGGCCCCGTTAGATGAACCTGCACTCCTGTTCCACTGTCCCACTGAACACGCCTGCAATATTGTTCCGGCGGGAAATCCCGAGAGATCATCCGTGAATGTCAACGGACCCCGCAACGCAGGCAAAGTTTTCGAGGAGTTAATGGTCGGGGACACATTCACCGTGTACCCGTTCACACCATTCACCGTCGTCGCAACCGGAGCGCCCACTGTCTTCGACAGAGTGAAAGTCGGCACAGAAGACGGAGCTGCCGGGAACATCACGTACGCACACTGTGGGTTCACGTTCGCAGACGAAGGGACACCACACGGTTGAGTCGCCGAAGTCGGAGGCTGGTTTGCAACACCTGATCGCGACACCGGGGCAAAATCTGTGAATTTATTCGTGTACGTCCCCCCGCTTGCCGGAATCGAGGACAACGGTACAAATACCGTAAAGTACGAGGATCCCGCACGCGTATCACCGTATCCATAGGTGTAATAGAAAGAACTACCAGAAGCAGTCGGTGGGCCAGCAATTGGAACCGAAATGCTCACATTCCCACCCGGCGATACCTGGGAACAGGTTCCCGATCCGGCACCCGTATTGGGCCACTGCGATACCTGGCACGCCGTCAAAGAAGCACCGGCGGGGAAGCCTGATAAGTCATCCGTGAACGTCAATGGGCCTCGCAACGATGGCGACCCGTTCAGCGAGGTAACCAGCGGTGACACCGTCACCGTGTATCCATCCACACCGTTAATGCTCGTGGGAACCGGTGATCCCATTGTCTTGGTCACCGCAAACGTTGGGGTGGTCGAGTCAACACTAACTGCTGGGAACGTTGCGTACGCACACTGTGGGTTCTGGTTCACGCCCACCGTGACACCACACGGCTGCGATACCGCAGGCGGTGGCGCGTTCGCACCGCCGGTCGTAGACGTTGGAGCAAAATTTGTGAACTTATTCGTGAACGTTCCTCCACCGGCAGGCACCGATGATTCCGGCACAAACAGTGTGATATATGAAGAACCCGCGGTGCCATCACCGTACAGGTAAAAATTCAATCCAGCACTGCTCGCGGGTGCACCAGAAATCGGAACCGAAATACTCACATTCCCACCCGGCGACGACTGTGTACACGTTCCCGCACCTGCGGATGTGCCATACTGCTGCACCGAACACCCCTGCAGCGTTGTTCCCGCAGGGAAGCTAGACAAATCATCCGTGAATGTCAGCGGACTCCGCAGCGACGGTGACGCGTTCGGAGAACTAATTGATGTTCCCACATTCACCAAGTACCCGGGCACACCGCCGACCGTCGTCTGCAACGGGTTACCCATCGTCTTACTCAAGGTGAAGTGCGGCAGCGTAGGGTCACCTCCAAACGTCGCATACGCACACTGCGGATTCTGGTTCAGGGACGCTGTTGCGCCACACGCCTGCGTTGCCGTGGCCGGTGGTTGATTGGCGATACCCGTCATGCTGGTCGGAGCAAAATTTGTAAATTTATTCGTATACGTTCCACCGTTTTCAGGCACTGACGACCCGGGAATAAACAAGGAGAAGTAAGATAGTGACGCTGTGGTTGTGTTTCCGTTACCGGCGACGTATGAAAATACACTCCCATTCGCGGTCGGTGCTCCACTGATTGGAACCGACAAGGTCACATTCGCACCCGGCGACGACTGTGTACACGTTCCCCCACCCGCAGGCGTCGGCCATTGAGCCATATTACAATTTAGCAGCGCAGTTCCTGCGGGAAACCCGGACAGGTCATCCGTCCATGTCAATGGACCCTGTAACGAAGGCGACGCATTTGGAGACGTCACGTTCGGAGAAACGATCACCCTGTACCCTTCGACGCCGTTCACCGTCGCCGCGACCGGAGCACTCATTGTTTTCGACACCGTGAAGTGCGGAGCTGCCGGGTCACCCGGGAACGTCGCATACCCGCACATCGGGTTCAGATTCGTGTTCGCGGATGACCCACAGGGTTGCTTTGTGGTAACCGACGGTTGATTCACAACACCCGACGAGGACACCGGAGTGAAGTCGGTAAACTTATTTACATACGTAGTACTACCTGTTGGCAACGATGATGACGGCACGAAGACCGTGAAATACGAACGAGTCGCGGCAGTATCACCAATTCCACCGTACAAATACCAATACCTATCAGTGTAAATATTCGGCGAGCCGGAAATAGGGACAGAGAAACTAATATTCCCTCCCGGAACGGACTGGTTACACGTCCCCGCTCCTGCAGACGTCGGCCACTGCACCATCACACAAGACTGCAGTGTCGTTCCCGCCGGAAAACCCGACAGATCATCTGTCCATGTCAACGGCCCCTGCAGCGATGGTGCCGAATTCGGAGAAGTCACCGGAGTCCATATAGTCACCGTGTACCCATCAACACCACCCACCGTCGCCGGTACCGGAGTGCCCATGAGCTTTGTGAGCGTAAACTGCGGTGCAGGGGGCGTGGATGGGAATGTGACGTAGGTACACATTGGGTTTGTGTTTGTGGATGCTGTCGCACCACAGGCCTGCGCTGTGGTAGCCGGGGGCTGGTTGGCGACGCCCGCCGGGCTCGTCGGGGTAAAGTTCGTAAGTTTATTCGTGAACGTTCCACCGTTTGGTATCGATGTCCCCGGGACGAACAGTGTGAAATACGAATTTGGACTCGTCGTTGTTCCATTACCACTCACATACGAGTAGACCGAACCGTTAGCGGTAGGTCCACCACTAATCGGAATAGAGACACTCACATTCCCACCCGGAACGGACTGAGTACATGTCCCCGCCCCGGCGGAAGTTCCAAACTGCCGCACAGAACACCCCTGCAACGTCGTCCCCGCGGGAAAACCCGACAGGTCATCAGTAAACGTCAACGGCCCCTGCAACGACGGCATCATATTCGGAGAACTAATCACCGGAGCCACATTCACCGTGTACCCATCGACACCACCCACCGTCGCCGCAACCGGGGCGCTCACCGTCTTTGTCAACGTAAACTGCGGTGCAAAACTCGGAAAAGTTGCGTACGCACACATTGGATTTGTGTTTGTGGATGCTGCCACACCACACGCCTGCGTTGTGGCGGCCGGAGGCTGATTGGCAACACCCGCCGTGCTCATCGGAGCAAAATTTATAAACTTATTCATAAACGTCCCGCCGTTCAGTAGCGACGACCCCGGAACAAACAGCGTAAAGTACGAGTTGGGAGGGCTCCCCGTAGTCGCATTACCGGACACGTACACGTACGAACTACCAGACAGCGTGGGTGCACCACTAATTGGAATAGAGACACTCACATTCCCACCCGGAGCGGACTGGGTGCACGTTCCTTGCCCCGCGGATGCGGAATACGGTGATCGTGATACCTGGCACGCCTGCAAAGTTGTTCCCGCGGGGAAACCCGACAGGTCATCTGTGAACGTCACCGGGCCCTGCAACGACGGTGACGCGTTGGGAGAACTAATCGTGGGAGACACGTTCACCGTGTATCCACTCACACCGTTCACTGTCGCCGCCACTGGTGCACTCATCGTTTTTGACAGTGTGAACCGTGGAACAAGCAAATCGTTAGCCGGGAATGTCGCATACGCACACATCGGGTTCTGATTCGCAGTCGCAGTCGCACCACACGCCTGCGACGTCGTAGTCGGCGGCACATTTGCGACACCCGACGGAGACACAGGTGCAAAGCTCGTGAGTCTATTCATATACGTACCACCCCCAGCAGAAACTCCAGATCCTGGCACAAACAGCGTGATCGTGCCATTCGTAATGTAGCTACCACCCGATGGAGCACCCGACAATGGAACAGAAACCGACACATTCCCACCCGGCGATGACTGCGAACACGTCGCCACATTCGCGGCAACGCCGTTCTGCGTTATCGAACACGATTGGAACACCGTCCCCGCGGGGAAACCTGACAAATCATCCGTGAATGTCACCGGGCCCTGCAGAACATCATTATCCGCACCCGAAGTTTGCCCCAGGTTCACCGTGGCTGTGACTGTGTACCCAGACACCCCACCAACAGTTGCCGCCACCGGTGTCGACACTGATTTCGATAACAAATAGTGCGGTGTGCCCGTCGGTGAAGGAGTATCAGTATCTGCGTTAGCGGGTGCAAATCCAACCGTGCTAGCCACGACGGCCACAACCGTAATAAAAACTGCGGAGAACACCCCTCTCTGAAGACGGGCACCACCCATACTCAAACCTCGGCTCTTACCCAAACCTCGGTATCCAAACATGCTTGCCCCCTTTACTGCACGGCCACCAATGAACTTATGTCCAAAACTGAAGGCGTGTCTGAATTTTCTTGCAAAACTAGGCTGTGTCATTTCTTCGAAACCCCTCTGAGTACACAGGTCATATTCGGGGTTACCACGAATGACTTCGCCGCAGTCCAGTTCGCCTTACCCTTCGCACCAACCTGGACCGTTGTTTCCGCAAAATCAATAACCGTCGCCTTCTCATCGGTGAAGAACACCGTCAACAGCAACGATTCCGGGTCATCCGTCGGATTCGTTACAACACCCGACGCACCCCACCCGGAGGGGGTTTTCCCACACTTGTCCACCACAACCTGAGCTCGCAGCTCAACCGTGTTTGTCACCTCGGTTGGGATCTCCGTTGACGGCACCACACCGGGAGGAAACCCCGGAACGGTCACCGTAGGAGACGGAGAGTCCGCCGTGTTCGTTGACGATGCACACCCTGCCAACGCAGACAACACCAGAGCAACCGCGGTAGACGCGACCAGTGCACGCTTCAAGATCTCCCCCATAGTTCACAGATTGAGTTCCCGAGAAATTTACGAACAACTCACAGCGTTTTGTCAGGCTACCACATGCTGCGGGGAACTTTCACATCCCACCCCACACGGAGGTGGAGTCGCCAACTCCGGCGGAGGTCAAATCCTGCCGCTGCGGCCCCACCATAGGACGTGGAGTCGCCGCGGTACGCGAGCTGGGTTTAGAACGTCGTGAGGCCCCACCCATAGGACGTGGAGTCGCCCGGATACGTCGGATCGATCCCTGCTGAGTCCCTGCTGAGTGGAGTTCCATCTCACGAAGACGGGGGCCGTTCCGGAGCTGACACCGTTACGTGGGAGAGAGCCCCCGGGTGGAGGGCTCAGCGTGGAATATCTGGAGCTGATACCGTTACGTGGGAGAGGGGGCTGAATACCTCTTTCAGAGAACCTAAAGCCTAGAGGGAGGCAGTGAGTTTGCCTGAACCAAAACTTAACCTGTCCCCCACAGGCTCGAAAACTAAGTATTGATGCGACATTGACGCGTGACCTGCCTCATCCGACGGGTGCCAGGCGAAGACTGATGACATGGTGGGCGCATCTCGGAGTGTAGCGGTGGCACTGATGACAGCCGTCGGGGTTCTCCTCATGCTCTCGACAGCATCGATGGCTGTAGCGGGGGGAGACTCCCGCACGCTCTCAGTACCCTCGGTCGCTGCCGATACGGGTCTCATTACCGCATCCTCCGCCAATACCGCTACCAGAACCCAGACCTGGGCGTGGCCCGTACCGTCTCCGATCCATATTCTCGAACCGTTCCGAGCTCCCCTGACGAGGTATACCGCAGGACACCGCGGGGTTGACCTTGCAGCGGAGGTCGGGGGAACCATTACCGCACCCGCTGACGGAGTGGTGAGCTTCGTCGGGGAGGTTGCAGACAAACCGGTAGTGGCTATTGAGCACGGCACCGGAGTCGTGAGCGCGATGGAACCTGTCGTAGCGGCGGTCGCCCTGGGAACAGAAATAACCCGTGGCGATCCTGTTGGGATCGTGGGAGTGGGCAGCCACACCGAGGGACACGGCATTCACTTTGGTGTACGGGTCAACGGCGAGTACGTGTCGCCGTTGCTGTTCTTCGGGGGGATTCCTCGCGCGGTTCTGTTGCCGCTACCGTGAGCGAACACTGCGTGGATAGCTCGAGGATCAATGACACGGGGGTTCACGCAGTGATTACTTGCTACGCGCACGGATGTGCGGCCTGTACGCCATTCCTTCCGCATCACCGCGCTGATCACTTGCTACGCGCGCGGATGTGCGGTGCGGGCCAGATCGGGTCGCCGAAGTTCACGTCGATCACTTGCTACGCGCGCGGATGTGCGGTGCGGTAGCTGGCTTTCAGGCGTTCGGTTGAGACGTGAGTGTAGATCTGGGTCGTGCCCAGGTTCGCGTGCCCGAGAAACTCTTGCACCGCACGGAGGTCAGCGCCACCGTCAAGCAGGTGTGTCGCGGCCGAATGGCGAAGCGCGTGTGGACCATTCGGTCCGGATCCGGGCAGGTCAGCGAGCAGGGATGCGACAAGAGAGTAAATCGTGCGGGTGCCAATCCGCCCACCGCGAGCACCGAGAAAGGCGGCGGGCTGGAAACACGCAGGAGGCTGAGGGTGTACGCCGGACTCGCCCGCTGGGCGAGTGGGTAAACCAGTTCCACCCCCTTCGCTCCTCACCGATTCATTTGCTGCGCGAGCGAGCAAGACCATTCGGGACTGTTCGAGGTATCGATCAAGGGCACGAGCGGCCGGTCCTCCGTAGGGAACAACCCGCTCCTTCGACCCCTTGCCAACCACCCGGAGGGTACGGCGGCGGCGGTCGATATCACCGACATCGAGTCCCACAATCTCCGACACCCGGAGCGCGGAGGCATAGAGCAACTCGATGATCGCGGCATCCCGAACAGCGGTGGGATCATCCGACTCCGCGCGGGTCGCGAGGCCTGCGAGGAGCCCCGCCATCGCGGTGGCGTGCACCACCCGGGGCAGCGCGCGCTGCACACGCGGCGCGCGCAGTCGGGCACCGGGGTCAGTCGATGCGAGGCCACGGCGGAGCATCCATGCCGTCAACCCTCGCGCGGATGCCGCACGCCGAGCGATAGTCGCGGTCGCCATGCCCCGCTCACTGACTTCCCAGAGCCAATCCCGAAGAAGTTCTAGCGTGATGGCGCTTGGCTCGGTAACGCTGTGTCGTTCAAGAAATCGGAAGAGGTCCGCAATATCTCCGCGGTAGGCCGCGAGCGTATTGCCCGCATAGCCGCGCTCGAAGCGAACATGGGCAAGGTAGTCCTCCTCAATCGCATCGAAGTGTGTGGTTTCTGAACCCATTCATCCAGCGTGCCGGTGATCGCGCCGGATGCCCCGCACGACGCGCCAATTGCCGCCCTGTGGATTCAGGGCTCGGCCAAAACACTACGACACCGACGCGTGACCAGAGCTTCGCGGACAAACGCCCATGAGACGTGCATCCGCTGCCCGAACATGATAGATCCGGTCTCGTGCATCCGCTGCCCGAACGTGATAGTTTCGGCCTCGGGTTTTGCTGTGTTTTTGTCCGGTCGTGCTATAAGATCGTGTCTTACATCACGAACGTGAAAGCTCTTGTAGAAGCGGGGATCTTCACCGGCCACCACAGCACACCATATGCCACCGGCGTGAGGGTCTTCGTGTCTAACGGTTCCCTCACGGGTGCCGCTCGCACCGCACGGAGAAGCCCTCACGTGACTGACCCGCGGAGACCCGCGGTAGCAACGGGTCCCGTCGGAGGAAACCATGACCGAATCCCCCCTGGGCATTGACAGACCAGGCCCTAAATTGACAGCAGAATCCCAGCCCAACGGGCAGGGCAAACGAGATCCCCACCCTTCGCGCCGCCGCCGCAAAGTACTCGCGGCACTGGCGGGCGGACTCGTCCTCGGCCTCGGTACAGCGGCCACCCTCGCCGCATGGAACGACTCTGAATTCGCAAACGGCACGTTCAGCGCGGGAGGTGACGTCGATATCCAGGGAAGCACGGACGGAGGCGTGACATGGTCAAGCAGCGCCACCGCCCCCGGAAAAACACTCAGCTTCTCAACCGACGCCAACAATATGGTGCCCGGTGAACCTGCCTACGCTCCGTTTGCGGTGCGGCTTTCACCCGGCTCCGTCACCCCTCCCTCCGGAATACTGGCGGGTCAGCTGACTGTCAAAGAGACACAGGGTGACCTCAGCCCTAACATGGCTTTATACGGTTGGTTCGTGTACCCAGACGACGCTCCCGACCACACGTGCAACCCCGCATCACTGCCGACGAACGAGCCGTTTCGCAGGTGGTGGGAGTGGACCCCGCTGCCGCTGGCGAAGCGAATCGTTCACGATTTCACGCTCTCGAAGAACGCCGTGCATTTCTGTCTCGCCGTGGTTGTCGATTGGCCCTCTGGGATTCTGACGAACGCACGCACGTTTATTACATGGGAATTTCGTACCAAGCCGTGATGAGTTACGCTGCAGAGTCGCCGTTATGCGCGGAGGAAATAACATCGCAGCTGGCTGGTGCAATGTCCTCAGAAAGCAGTGATCGGTGCAGGGCTGAGCCTCATACCGGGCAATGATCGTCAGTTTGATGTGTCCGTGTGAGCCGCCACCCCTCTTCCCGCTGTTCAGCAACACCGTGGATATCCAAAACTCCGAGAATCGCCGTCACCGTTGCGACCGATAGTCCTGCCCGTTCGGCAATATTCTCCACGGAGCGCACGCGACGGATATCGAGCGCATCCACAGTGCGACACTCATCCGGGTTCCGCCGACCCCCGACACCACCGGCTGACAAATCTAACCCACCGAGTTCCGCCATCTGCGCGGCATTCGTCACACACACCGCACCGTATTCACGCAGAATCCGGTGGCAGCCCACCGACGAGGCGCTCGTGACCGGCCCCGGCACGGCACCGAGTGGGCGACCCAAATCGGCAGCGTGTGCGGCCGTGTTGAGCGCACCCGAACGATACCCGGCCTCAACAACCACGGTGGCGTGACTGGCAGCAGCGATAAGCCGGTTTCGCTGCAGGAACCGCCACTTTGTCGGAGCTGTCCCACACGGTGTTTCGGCCATAACCGCACCCGTCGCCACGAGATGACTGAGAAGCTTCTCATGCCCAGACGGATAAAACCGGTCGATACCTCCCGCGAGAAATGCCACGGTCACACCCTCGCTCGCGAGCGCTGCGCGATGCGCGACTCCGTCAATGCCGTAGGCACCACCGGACACAATCGTGAAGCCGCGATCTACCAGGCCAGCGGATGCCTCAGCTGCCACCTGCTCGCCATAACCGCTCGCTGCTCTCGCACCAACCACAGCAATTGACCGCTCTGACTCGGAAAGCGCGGTTGCCCGCCCGCGCACCCAGAGCAACCACGGTGCGTGCACGCCGAGCTCGTCCAACCCGACGGGCCACATCGGATCACCCGGGACGAGAAGCTGAGCTCCCACCGCGCTGGCGCACAGCAGCGCGTGATCGAACTCGTTGCGCTCGATCACGCGCTGAGTGAGCCGGGGCATCCAGCGCTGCCAACCAGCGCGAAGTTCCTCGGCCGTGATACCACCGGAGCCTGGAGCATCCGCGTATCCCGCGGAACCAGGGAGGTTTAGGACACTCGGTGCCACTGTGCTGAGCGCTTCGGCAAAGTGCTCCACACTGGCCTGTTCCATGAAGTAGTCCGCGGTGGTGGCGGCACCAAGCGCCGCCACCACTCTTCCCAAAACTCCGTCGCCCGGCTCGGCAAGGAGTGAGAACAGCACTCGAGCGCCGATCTCGACAAGACGCTCGTCATCGTCATGGCATCCCGCTGGTCGCACAGCGGCCAGTGCGCTTGTGCGTCGGAGTCCACTCTGGTTGAGGGGTGTCATCGTGTTATTCCCTTTCGCAGGTACAGGGCTTGGCCCACGTGGTCGGCGGTTGGTGCCGCCGCACTATCGAGGTCGGCGACGGTCCAGGCCACCTTCAAGACTCGGTCGTAGCCACGCATGGTGATGTTGCCGAGTTCGAGTGCGCGATCGAGCGATTTAGTTGCGCGGGTGCCGGGGTGCAGCTTTCCTTCGCCGCGCAGCCAGGCGCCGGTCATCTGGGCGTTTGTTTGCCAGCGAGTGTTGCGCAGTCGTTCCCTCGCAACCGCCCGGGCAGCGGCGACCTTCACCCGAGCGGCGGCGGAACTCATTCCGTTCTGTTGCCCCGCCAGTCGCATACTCGCGATCGTGATTCGCGGCACCCACATCTGCAGATCAATCCGATCGAGCAGGGGCCCCGAGAGCCGCCCCAGGTAACGACGTTTGACCATTGAGGTACACCGGCACGGATCACTCATCGATCCCGCCGCCCCACACGGACACGGGTTCGCCGCGAGAACGAGTAAAAAGCGTGCAGGAAATGACGCGACCGCGTTCGCTCGGTGAATAGCGATCGCGCCGGACTCTAACGGCTGCCGCAGCACATCAAGGACGGTCATCGGGAACTCCGGAGCCTCATCGAGAAAGAGCACACCGTGCGATGCGCGGGCCACAGCACCGGGACGGATGAGTCGGCTTCCGCCGCCGACCATGGCGGCAGCGGTCGCTGTGTGATGGGGAGCTTCAAACGGCGGACGTCGGGCTAGAGCGGTGCCAACCTCCCGCCCGGCAAGCGAACGGATCGAAGCCACTTCAAGCGCTGCCTCCGTGTCTAAATCGGGCAGCAGTCCGGGTAGCCGAGAAGCAAGCATCGTCTTACCCGCTCCCGGTGGCCCGAGCAGCAAGAGGTGATGGCCGCCCGCCGCCGCAACGAGCAGTCCCGCGACCGCCGACTCATTTCCAACAATATCGGCAAGATCACCATCGGCTGCGGTGGATGGCTCAGTGCGCGCTGTTGCCCGAACGGGTTCCACCTCTCTCGGCTCAAACTCACCGCCGTGCCACAGTGCCGCATCACGCAGGGACGCAACCGGAACCACTGTGACCTCGGGTACCAGCCGTGCTTCTTCGGCGTTGCCGGTCGGCACCATCACCGTGTCACACCCTGCACGCGCGGCGGCCACAACCGACGGCAGGATACCGTCGATCGGGCGGAGCCGCCCGTCGAGACCGAGCTCTCCGAGGTGAACAACGCGGGCGACCGAATCTGCGCTCACCAACTGAGAGGCAGCAAGGCACGCGACCGCGATCGCGAGGTCGAATCCGGAGCCGTGTTTTGGCAGTGCTGCCGGTGACAGGTTTACGGTGAGTCGGCGCTGCGGCAGGGGGCACCCTGCGTTCGTGGCGGCTGATCGCACCCGATCGCGCGCTTCACCGAGCGCGGTGTCGGGCAGCCCGATGATAACAAACGCGGGCAATTGGGCGGACAGATCCGCCTCCACCTCCACAACGGATCCGGCCAGGCCGAGCAGTGCAATCGACCGGGTACGCGCGACGGCCATCAGCCGATGCTTTCAAGGCGCTCGATGAAGGCTGGCGCGTCAAGCGGAGCCAACACCGCGATCGCATCGAGTCGAATTCGGGATGCCCCGCCCACCCGCTCTTCACACCACGTCGCCGCGAGTCGACGCAGTCTGGCCACCTTGGCGGGCGTGATCGACTCAAACGGATGCCCCCACCCGCCGCCGCTGCGCGTCTTCACCTCGACAAACACGGTTTCGTCACCATCGTGCGCAATAATGTCGATCTCTCCCCGAGCACACCGCCAGTTACGCTCGACGATTGTCATTCCACACGCGCGCAGGTGTGCTGCGGCCAGGTCTTCGCCCCGACGACCGAGTTCGACATTGTGTGCCATGAGTGAGCACCTCCGCTATCGAGCATCACGGTGTCAGGTACTCGGTGCGAGTCACACCCCAAGAAACGGGGAAACCTCGCGAGTTTTACACGCTGTGCACGGCAGGTCACTCCCTAACTGAGCCGCATACTTGTCGGTCATCTCGATATCGGTGAACGCAATGTTGCGGTCGAATTTGTTCACCCTGTCCGTGATATTGAGAAAGTGACCTCACAACAGACCCACCCGCCCCTAAAGAACGGCCGCACCCTGTGAACGTAGTAACGGCCCCGGGTGCCGTGGTCCTCGGGAAGCTCGTGAGCCACCTCAGTGCGCTCAGCGATATTCTCGTGGTAACCGCTCAGGGAAGGGTCAAGGTCAACGGGAAACTTCTCAAGGTTCTCCAGGATGTTAATACCGCACTGCTCATGCAGGAGCCTCCGGATACGGAACAGATACTCGTAGTACTTCACTATCAGGCGCTCAGAGGGATCCCCTCGAAGGTGGAGTGGAAAGCCGATACGGTGTTGCCGTCATCTCCGGGGTTACAGGGATCCCCTCGAAGGTGGAGTGGAAAACGCTCCCCTGAAGCAGCTTGTGGAAGCAATGGAAAAGTTGAACTATGTGATGATGTGATGCGCCATACAGACACAGACGGCTTTAGTTTTAACTGTGTTTTTACCGTGTTTCTGTTACGATCTTACTAGCGTCACAGGCATGAAGGCTGGTTCCATCGCCTGTGCCGCGCGGGAAGCTCTCACACAACTGCCCCACAAGAAACCTCCAGCACAGGCATATCCCACCATGAGGAAACCATGACCGAATCCCCCCCCCCCCCCCCCCCCCCCGCCGCCCGCAACCGCCCCCCCCAAAAAAAAACACCCCCCCCCACCCAACCGCAAAAAACACCCCCCCCCCCCCCCC